>Ga0153966_100239_pt1 | contig 29469 bp, 35 predicted proteins | sample TSFL050MetaG_FD_104738 | JGI IMG/M metagenome (GOLD analysis project Ga0153966, IMG submission 104738) | Attine ant fungus gardens microbial communities from Florida, USA - TSFL050 MetaG | ecosystem: Host-associated > Fungi > Mycelium > Unclassified | place: USA: Florida, Paynes | collected... | reverse complement strand
TAATCCGGGCCCATTCATCGAAATCACCGGAAGCGCCGTACTGTGCCCTTGGCACTTGTTCATGCACAATCAAGGAGCGGGGGAAAGACCACGTACATTTGTGCATTGATGGACGAGCCTAAAAAGTCAGAATTCACATGCACTGTTGTCAGTCAAATAGTGCTCACATCCGCCCAGCATCCTGGCTGTCATTCATTCAGTAGGCATTATTGAGGTAAGGAATCATACGGACCACGAGGCCAAAACTTCCTCTTCCCCCTTGCAAAAATTTGAGGCTCGGTTCTCAGTTGATAAACATGCTTTGTCTCGAAAAGTCTGACAAACATAGAAGGCGTACGGCTTTGAATAAGAGAGGTGCCGCTGGATCAAGTGAAATGAAGTGACTGCTTGATAAAGAGCTATATGAAATCACTTACCTCCTTCCTGCCTCAAGCAGTAAGACGTGAATATTGGGATCCTCACTCAATCTTGCTGCGAGGGCACATCCAGATGTTCCTGTTCGTCCCATTAAGCCTTCTCTATTGGTTCAAACCTTTTGTACACCTCACCTCCTCCAACAATGATGACATCGTAAGTTTTCCATGCATCCTTGCTCTCATTATCACTACCCACCTATGGCGACATGAGATGAATGAATTTCCGGCCGCAACGGGACCTACTTTGCTCAGATCCTCCAAGTAGTATCTACCTTTGGTTGTCCTTCTCGTGCCCTTCACGCACAGAAATTTGACGAGAAAGGCCAAAAGACCACTGAATGCAAACAAGAGTCGCACTCGCGGGCTAAGCGATACCAGGTGTCGGAACCCTGGGACAGAAGCAATGAAAGGTGTTCCGGCTAGCGTACTGTGGGTAGGCATTTCCGTTTAAAAGATCGAACGGGAAAGATAAGTGTACTTGCGTTTATATTATTTATCACGGACTTGATTCAGTCAGCCAGAAGGACATTGTCTAGTTCTTCACATGTGCCCTCTGCTAGGTCCAAATTCGCTGTCAAAACCTGGAATGATCAACCGCAAGAAGACACCCGCTGTCAGTGCTCTTCTGGCCAACCTTTCTGATTGAATCCACCCTTCCATTACGATAGGCCTCAATGCGGGCGATTTACATGTCCACAACTTCGAACCGCTCGATATATCGTTGAATGCTTGAAACAATAAAACACATCCTCTGTCTTGTTTCCTGGACACCTAACGAGCTTTCTCTCATGACTTTTTTGACTGCATGACACCAAAAATATCATTCTTGATCAGGTTACGATCACCACGTGTTATTCACCGTAGCTTGACTTAAAACCATATCCATACATTTCGTGGGTATGTTCTTCATGCTTGATCAAACAGCGGAAAGGAAAAAAATACAATCACTTCTGGATCACTCAAAAGAGGTTGTTCATCTTGTCTTACTACAATAATTTGAATGAACTGAACACATCTCTAAGCTGATGCTACATCAATATAATACCTTGTAATCGCCTTCCAGGTGCCTAGAATCCGAAACATGGCACTATTCAGAAACTCGTCACGAAAACTCAGCAATCTGTATTCTAGTGAGTGACTGGAAATATTTTTGAGGAATCCAGCCTATCATCGAGTATTTCTGTACTCTTATCCAGGCGTTATCACCATAGTCCTGATGTTGGAATCCAACCATGCGGTGAGAACCCGTAATGCTGCTACGGTTAATTGTTGAGAAGCTTTCCTTCTATTTGTACTCCATGCATCGTCACTCTCTTATGTATGTAACCCTCTCGTGGACGATCGTCTGTATTCAAAGTGACTGAGGTAAGGACCCTCACCTCTTAATCACTTATACCTCCTTAGACATCGTTATTTTTATGCAAACACAAGTGAAAATTTATTACGTGTTCGTCCATAATTAGTGGTAGTAGTAGTGGGTGATATCCCGATGTAGTGTACATGTGAAAATCCAGTCTGGTATGAATCCTTGATCTCTTGTGTTGCGACAAGTTAATGATAGTATCCCTTTTCAGCTATGACACTACTGCACAGGTCTCACAGTTTACTATTGTGTTCTTCAAGCACACAATGCTCAGCAACAGTGCCAAAAACCTCACCGCCTCTATCTACTTCAACAAGAGCTGTTTTCAGAATCACTTTGGTAAGAATGGGTGACTTCCCGTAAGGATCTGGGAAATTCTGAGGATGGTGCACGTGTGGAATTCAAGTCTGAGAAAGAATTCCCGTAGCGAAATCACAGGTGTGATGTCACGTCGTCACGTCGTGTTGTGTTGTGTTGTACGTGCGTTGTACGTGCAATGATATCATGCGTCCTCCGCGGACTGTGTACGTACACCGCGTTATAAATCGTTGAAATTAATAAATAAAAGACATCATGCGTCCTCTTTTCATTCAGGAAGATACTGATGATTAACATTATTATTCAACAAGCCAAAGAACAGTTTTTCTACCTGTGGATAATTTTTATGATAAGATATTTTGCTCGAAGTCTCTCTCAGATTTCCACTGTGTTTGGCTCCCATTCCCTCGAAGAGAATCTGTATCACTTAAGGAAAAATATTAGCATGTTCATCCTATATCAGAAACGACATCCGTATATAGTATGTAACCTTGATCTTAATGGAGAGTATATCTATATATGGTATAGTATTCTCGGCATCTCGGCATGGAGCAGTCTGAGAAAATTTGTGACCTCAGATTTTTCAGACTGCTTGCGGGGAAGTTACCCCACTTGATGAATTCTGGTATCATTTGGTCAGTGCCTACTTGTCAGAATCTCCTGTTGACTTGTTCATTTGCATTATACAGGGTTCAGAGTCTTGTTCCTCCACCAGAGACGCGAGGACCTCTGACATGGCAGTCAACATGCATAGACGTTCTGCCCTCTCTTATTCTATATTTCCTAAATGCATATCTCGTTCTCGTGCCAGGGACACTACTCATTCGTCTGACTCTCCTCCCTATATCTCTTTGGGCGTTCTTTCGAGCAGCAACACAGATCGACCTCACCCATGGCTTGAGATGTAGAGAGCGGTTAATGTATTGGAATGTAGTGTTCGTGGTGAGTAGTATCCTGCCCTGAATGGGTTCTGCCATAATGACATTTGTAGATTGCAATGGCGTGTGCAGCAGGCAGATGCATCTCATGGTCGTATCAACGAGTGGCATACAGAAGGTTATACCGCGTCCCAGGGAAGAAAAATACAAATGAAAATAACCGCGTTTGGGACGCTCTCGATCTATGTTTCAACTTGCGAGGTATCGGTTGGAGTTGGTCTCATGGTTTGCAGGTTGTGCCAAGGCCAACACAGTCTCGCCGTGATTTCCTCATTTCGACTCTGATCCATTTCTTCAAATGTGTAATCGCAGTGGACCACATACATTGGGCTGTACAGTGGTTTGGCCCCGCCACCATTGGGTCTCCCCATGGAGGCACGATACATCATTCTCTCCTCCCACCTTTCCTTGGTCTTCTCCGGTCAATTATCCTGATATCACTCGTTGGATCTTTGCTCTGGTTCGTCCTGGAAATGGCCTACGACTTTTTCGCTCTCATAGGAGTAGGAGTTTTCAATCAACATCCACTTCAGTGGCCGCCTCTGTTAGACTCACCTTGGCTCTCATCCTCGTTGACCGAACTCTGGACCAAACGATGGCACCAAACCTTTCGTGATATATTCATTGGCGTTGGAGCGAAACCTCTATCTTTGCTTGTTGGACGAGTCGGTTGGGTCATGGGAGGTTTTTCGGTCTCCGCCATTTTACACTACTTTGGCCTGTGGGGACTGGGGCGAGGCACCGAATTCTCAGGTGCCGGGGGATATTTTCTTATCCAGGGCCTTGGTGTTGTCTTGGAGCATTTATGGAAACATTTTACCGGTAGACGGGTGGGAGGTCTTATGGGTAGAGTCTGGACATTTGCCTGGGCTGTAGGTATGGCTCAAGATTTTCTAGATGCTTGGCTTCGTAGAGGAATAGGTGCAAGTCTCTTGTTCCAAGACAAATTTAGACCTAGTCATCTTACTTTAGGACCATTGCCTCTTCCTTCAGCTTGATGCTTCTGTTTTTCTTGATGTCTAGAATAGCATTTTGCATCATCACATGGACAACCTTCTTCCTATCAGGCGCCTATTTTTTTTATCATTTTTTGTCCCGTCTTCCATGAAAGTAGTTATAACAGGCTGCAACGGAAGCGTTGGCCAGCGTGTGTCTCTTCTAGCGCTCAAACACGGTCACATCATTGTTGGTGCTGATCATACCCCTTTACCGCTCGAACTCTGCCATCTCGTGAAGGAATATCAAGACAGGTTCACGTTTCATCAAATTGATCTTAAAGATTACGATCATACCCTAGAACTCCTTCAAAAGTCGGAATGCCAAGCTGTCATCCATCTTGCAGGTATTCGAACCCCATCGGACTACAAAGTCCAAACACATCATAGGCAAGTTTCTCCCGGATCGACGTATTATCAAAAAATTGAGACAGCCACACTTCTGAACGTGACACACACAGCAATGTCATCTTATCATGGAACGTCCTACGAGCTTGTGCAGAAGTAAGGTCACTGTCACTTGCGCTATCTCACATCACCACCTTTGTTTTGCTCAATTTCTCATTAGCTGGGAATAACTCGTATTGCACAAGCATCTAGCGTCAATGTGATCACAGGAATTTACAGCCTCACACAAACATATCGGTATTTTCCCATTGATGAAGATCATCCAACCGAACCAGACGAACCATATGGGCTATCAAAAGTGTAAGGTTTTTTGTCCCAACGCACGAATGCGGCATCCAAGAAGGGACATGAGCTCTGAACAACCTGCTTTAGAATATGCGAACTTCAAGCATCAACCATCACCCGTCGCTATCCTTCCCTCCGGATCGCAAGTCTCCGTTTACATTGGTCCCTTCCATATGGAAAGTATCCTTCCGAGAAGAAGTTGGCCAAGGACCTTTGGGGATATGTTGACCAGGACTCCGGTGCCGAAGCATTCCTCTTGGCTCTAACATGTGACACTTCAAACTGGCCATTGAAAGCGGAAGCTTTCTACATCGCTTCCCCTACGATAGGTCCAGATAAAGACAGTGGCAAGTTGAAAGAAGTGTTCTGGCCTGACGTGCCAATCAAAGAAGGATTCGAGATCAGCGGAAAAAAGGGATTCTTTGATTGTTCAAAGGCCCAGAGACTGCTGGGATGGGTTCACAAGGACAATATGGTACCAGAATGAGATAAGGGAAGGGGTTGTCGTCAGAGGTCACGATGGATGGAGAAATGTTTGGAGCTAAAAGTCATTGGTGATGGAGATATGTAAAATACGACAAACTTGGCTCACATATTCTGCGTAGTGATGCAATACCTCTCTCAGCTGCTTTCGTGAAATCTCAGCTCGATAGAATATTTCATCATCTGAGTGTTTGCCGTCAAAGTACTGATTAATCCTGAAAAACCATCGACACATCAACAATTTTCAAGAGGGGGTTAAATGACTCACTGCTCAAACTGCTTTGCGATGTAAGGATCCTTCCCCTCAGACATTGTTGAAAGCCACCTTCTTTGCAAGGGTGTAGCACGTGCGGGATCACTGATGATACTCAAACTCCCCTGATCATCCTCCGCATCCCAGGTTGAGCCGCTCATGTCACTTTCTTCTGATTCTTGACCATCTTCATCATCATAGTCATCATCACTCTTTTCGTCCTCGTCCTCATCAACAATCAAAAGCCCAGTCCGGTTGGATCCAGAAAAGTCGTTGACCTGTTGGGTGAGCCAAGGAAGTCCGAGATTTGGAAAAGCTGTCAATCCACCTAATTCCCGGGGGTCTAGTTCGTCATGTGCTCGAGAACCTCGTCCATCTTCTGTACAGAGCATAGCATTCTTCTGAGCTAATGCCCTCTCACGCCGAAGACGGACGCGAATTTTAAGATCAGGGGGGACCACAACTCTGACGCGCAGATGGAGGGTGATCAAGAGGTCTCGCTTCAGCAACCAGATGATCACATCTTGAAAGGTAGCGATAAGTTCTTTGGTCTTGACAAAACAAGCATAAAAATGATTCTCTGTTCGCTTTGACATCGATGAAGAAATAATTGCCAAAATACGAGGCAGGGGTGGGATAGCTGGATGATTGAAATCCTTGGAGAATTCTGCAGCAAGAACAGAAAGCCTAGTGGTGACGATTTCAACCGACAAATAGTGTAGGGAAAGTGCTGAACTAGGAGACGCACGGCTGTTCGAATTTCGGTGGGACAGTGAAAGCAGTTTTTAGTCCAGGGTGAAGGGTGTCAACGATTTTCGCTCGGCGGTGGTAGACGAGCCAGCGAACAACCGGGTATATTTGAGCCTCAAGGTCCCAGTCAAGCAAACTTGCCATATCTGCCAAACTCGATGGATGTAAAGGGGAAATGTTTCACAGGAAAACAGCAAAACGAACTCACGAGAGCGTTACAGAGACGGTCTCCAAAAATCTTACGAGCCCTTCGGCAGCAACACGATCATCTGGATTGAGATAAGGACCTTTCAGGCGGGCAAAATCACCTCCGTCTTTCGGGTCGTCCAGTATCAGTAAGCTTTTCCATGGCGCAAGTGTGGGTAACCGCCAACCAAAACTCAACTCTGGTCCCCAGTCAGGAGAGTCTTCTTCTTCATCAGGCGAGGGGAGATAATCTACCTCCGTTTCATCTTCGTTGTGGAGTAGAGCATCAAGGTAAGGCGGCAATTGGACTTCCAAGGGGAAACCGTTGATGGTCAAGTTGGCAATCTGCGATACTTTGATGGCCTCGTAAAGATCTCTCAAGGCCGAAGCAATGGATGATCCTTCGAGGCATCTATGAGCATAATCTACGTACTGATGTCCTGGCAAAAAAAATCCTAAGAGGTGCATGGAAATGAGATCGTCAAAAAAACGGAGCAAACCTTCAGATAACGCCAGGTCTTTGATGGACCCTAACTTGTCACACTCTTCTTCTACAAAGTTGTTCATCACTTGCTCTTGAAATAAAACCGCAGTAGTTGGGAATGCAGCCTGTTCGTAGATGATCTCAAAATACTTGTATAAATTGCCAGATGCAGAAGAAGAGGGATCTGGAAGGTCGCAAACAAAGACCAGGTGAAAAGACTGCAGCCAGCCATCCGTACCAGGTAAAAGTTGCGTGACCGAGGAAGTTTCAGAGTCATCCTGAGTCGAGGTCTGGGTCTCGTTCGTCGTCGTCATTTCTTTTACACGTGTATTGCTATCCCCTTTGTCCGTCTTGAACCTCCATTTCCCCTCAGCATCGACATGGACAGGGTGTCCAATAAAAGCCAAGTCATCCACTAACAGCTCAAATTTTTGATGGCACATTGATTGATGGGGCAACAATAGGTTCGCGAGAAAATCGATATGGTACCCAAATAAGTGGTCATATTCATGTCTTCCTATAGGCTTTGGAGAAGGTAGAGAAAATGGTTGATCAAGAGGAGAATGAGGTGATACACTACCCGAAACGGTTGGTGATTTTGGGGGTACAGCGATGGCCGGTCGTTGCCAACGGTATTCAGCGTCATCTGCATAGTAAGGGTGGTTAATGCTTTCTGCATGCTCTTCCAAGGCTTCCTGTGTATGAGATGCGCGCCATGGGTTGTCTATACACGATGGCCAAGGACCGCCGTCGAGTCTGGCCCTGCTGAGTCTTAGAGAGCAGATGGGCAGTGGAGGCCAGCGATAGACAAGAGCTGGGCCCTTGGCTGAGCCACTGATGAGCAAAATTGACAAGAGAGATTCTGCCATTATATGAAGCGCATGCAGTCAATATCAAAAAATGGATTTGCGCCCATCCAAAATAACAGCAGCAAGGAAGATCGAAGATAGCGTGCGAATGTAATATGGTCTATGCTCTGTTGAGTATAAATATATAAAAAGATGCTATCTCTAAAGTTTTGTGATGCACCAATTCATCATGTATAATACTGCGTCCTTTTCACTCTCCATGACCGTGTATTCCGTGCTGATCTCCAATTCCATCTCTACTCGTACACTTCCTCGAGAATGCTCAAAGACCTGCTTTTCCCACAACTGTCTCCATGACTCGGGCGAGTGCCAGAATTGTGTGTGCACCGTTCCGTCGGCAAGGACCTCCGTTCTCGTACCCTGAGTAGACCTGACATAATGCCTTCCAAATATCACGGAGCCTTTCTCAGGACAGAGAAGGGTAGCAGTCCGGCGTGCCGCGTCGAGTTGCGTCTCTTCATCAAAGAGGTGGAAAAAGAGAGAGGCATGTATAGCCGAGACATGTCCCTTGAGTGAATTAAGCGAAGTAAGAGAACCAAGATTGTCGGGTCGGAGTGCAGGAGATCCCAGAACATCTTGAGATAGAACATTCGGATCAAATATGTCCCCCGAAATAAACAATGCAGGGAAGGTTGAAGGTGAGGTCCGATAGAGGTCGTGTCCCCATTCCCAGAATTCTGAAAAGAGACTGAAGGTTTCTCTTTTGATTGCAAAAAAAAAAAACTATTTCCTTACGTGGAAAGAGATCAAAGCCAATCATCTTGTCTGCTGGCCAACCATCAAAACCGACTTTTCGCAGATCGTGTCCAACTGATTTTTTCCAAAAAAACCAAATGTGAGAGAATTTATAGAGACGTCTTCTGGAGGAGAAAAGAAAAAAAAAGACCCACAGCAGCATCCAAGGTCGAGGAAAATCGCCTCTGGATTATTTTGGCCCAATTTGAGCACTTGCTTGTAATAAGATATCTTTGTGATGGGCAGTCTTGGGGGCAACGATTAAGTATCGCAGTGAATATAACACACTCTATCCTCATACTTTGAAAATGTAAAGTGGCGTATACAGGGGTATGGACAAAGCTGTAACCAGATATCCGTGAGTTCATAGGTCGAGGATGATTCTGAAGTGTGTTACCTCGTAGGCTTTAGTCTGGACCGATATGATGTGTTGCTTAAGGTCCTCATAACGTGTAATGCCCGTCATTAATCGTATGAAATCCAGATGTTCACGCCCTAGGTTGAACAAGGTTGGATCGAGTGGAAGAAGGGTTCCTTGAACCATTGGATAGGTACGGTTGTAACCCGCGCGATCAAGTTGAAGTGGTCCCTTTTATCTGCAATGCCTATCCCCATCTTTGCAAAAAAAAAAAAAAAAAAGGTCGCCGAAAACCGAGCATTGTGGGTAGTCCTTTGCATGTAAGCTGCCTATGGATGATTCAACCAATCTTCCTCCCCCCCTCCTCCTCCCTTCCCCATGAGGACACCGGGGGCTAATCAGAGCAGCCCGTGCCATTCATGCGGACGTTGTGACCGTGAATGATCAATGACACATCCCCTTCATTCCACTAGACCCGACTAAATCCCATTTTTGGATTGTCCCAGCGACTTGGGAGAGACATGCTGACTTTTGTTTTCACTTGCACAGCATTCCAAGGGGTCTGACGCTCTTCGAACCAACGTGAAGTTGTGCTACTATAACGCACCAGAGATAATTTCCTCTCCAGGAAAGGTAGTCAATCGGCTCAGGGCAATCATTAGATGACCTACAAGGTTGACGGCCATCATTTCTTCCGGTGGCATTAGAAGATCATCTTCTGTGGCGAGGCCTAAAATGACATCTATCATCCATCATACACATGTCTTAAACAAATTGTCGCTTTTTTTGTTAGAGCAATAGAATTCCAGAACAGTTTTGAGTCAGCCGACAACTCGGATGAAACAAGTTTCATTTATTTCGGGGTAGATGACTGAGATGGACACGGCGAATCGTACCACCCGACGAGTGATTGGCATATACATGTTGACATCAGCTCTGTTGACATCCCGGTTGACTTGTGTTCCTAACATATGATATTGGAGCGTCCCATCACTGTGAATGGACCGAATGGCATCCGCATACCACGGCTTCACTGGGCGTCGTATTCGGTCGAGTTGGTAACTCCAAATGACACTGGGACCAAACCATCCGTATCAGACGTAGCAAGCACGATTGCTATACGAATAAGGACCTATAAATGAAACAGGCTTGCACAGCGCTGGTCGTCACTAACTTGCCCTACTCGCGTCCCCTTTATCTATACAAGTCTAATCGTTGACAATGAGTGACATGCTCCGCCAAGTGCTTCGCGGATGAATGACGGTCATCATTTCATTGCCCAGGAGATGGGCGTCTCATCTAGGGTTCTTGCTCCATAGTACCATGTTCATTTCAAGCAGATTGTGTCGTGATCAAACCTGGTACCCTCCTGGATTATTGAATACATATATACTACCAAAAGTTCGACAGTGACTTCTCAGTAAGAAAAGATCTCCCGAAAATAGTTTACTAAGAGCATGTCAATTTTGAATTTGGACCAATGACGAAAACCCTTTGTCCAAAAGGAGTAGTTTCGCTGAAAATAAGGATTTTCTGAAGACTGTTGTTGTATTCGAGGACGACAAAAGATTATTGACGACCGGCAACCATGTCGCGATCTCAGAATGAGCACGGCCGACTCGAAACACATATGGTTCACCTGCCGACAGGTGTTTCTCTCCAAGTCGACCTGATCAAACCGGGTACACAAGCCCATAAATTAGCAATATGTCTGCATCCCTGGTCTCGGCTAGGAGGGCAGAAGGATGACCCGTGCGTGTGTATCTATCAAAGACGGTTGAAAAAGACTAGAGAGTTGTGACAGAGTTCTCTGCTCCCTTGCCAATCCACTGCTTGAAGCCAAATACCACGTACTCCGCTACAACTCGAGGGGCGTCGGGAAGTCGACGGGCTCGTCCTCTTTCACTGGATTCAGTGAAGTCGATGATCTCAAGGCCCTTGTGCAGTGGGCGCTTGGTCAGCTAGAAAACATTGATTGCCTGGTGCTCATTGTCAGTCACAGTGGCGATTGTTATTGAATCCGCATGCCTAACGAGTGCCAAGGGCTATTCTCATGGGTCCCTGATCGCCTCTTTGCACCCTGTGCTGCTGGCACCGATCAGAACCTCGCATGTCCTCCTTTCATATCCCCTGGGTCCACGAGGATGGCTCACGCTGTTCCAAACATCTTACTATCAAGCCCAGCTGGAACAGCTTGTGCAGGACCCTGAATCAAACGTACTGGTGATCTACGGGGACAAGGATGAATTTACAAGCAAGTCGAGCTACCAAGGGTGGGTGGAGAAGCTCAAAAACTGCAGCACTGGGCTGAGAGTGGCAGAAATTGAGAATGGGAGACATTTCTGGGGAGGGAGAAGTGGGCAAGAGCTGAAGCAGACGGTGGTGGAATGGTTACGAGGGTTACCGAATTAGGCGTATAGGAGTTGTTTCTTCCAGTACCACCATCATTATTTAGTGACTTATGTACGTCTCCCTCTTCCCTGGTTTCTCCCAGACTCACAGTGCACCAGGCCTCTGCCAGACGAGCGCCCCCGCCAGAGCGTCGCGAATCTTATTGGCAAATTCGAGAACCAGACCAAGCGCACCTGCGACTCCGCACAGACCCCTCCACGCAGCTCCAGCGTCGTCTCCAATAACACCGGCGACTCTGCAAAGGAAGAGCTCAGAGAGAAACGAGAATGGCCTCGAAAATCGTCCACAGCTCTCTCGGTCCCCGTGGTCCCGGAACCGCTTCTGCCCGATGCACCTCCCGTTCACCCTGCTGCTCCAGAAATTCAGCCCGAGAACGATACCAAATGCAAGACAAATCCTCCAGTCACACCTCCCACCAAGCTGCCTACAAAACCAAAGTCTGTCGCTCCGTCTGCCTCTTCCCCTCCCTCCCAACCTCCCAAACCCCAGCACACCGATCAGTCCACCACCGCCCATAAGAGACCTGTACCCAAAGCCACTCCATCGGCCCCATCAAGGCCTAAAACCCCAGCACGGCCAAAGACTCCAGCACGAACACCCGTCATGCCCACCTCTCGATCATCAAGTCTATATGCCCCAACAGCTGCATCTCTGGCGCGCACGCGACATGCACCGTCACCTCACACATCTCCAAAGAAACCTATGCCTGCCGCTGTATCGGATAGGTTGAGCAGACCTACAGCTTCATCACTGTCACGCACGCGTGATCACGTCTCATCGCCTCCCGCGAAATCTCCTGCAACAGCCCTACCGAGGGCTACAATACCGAAGCCCATTAATAGACCCCAAGGCCTTCTCCCTAGCACCCGTGGAAGCAAGGCCCCGGTCCCTCCTTCCAAAACTCTGGCAAAGAAAACGCCGAGCTGTGTTCCTCCTCAACCTGTTCCATCGGCAGCGCCCGCAGCGAATGTCGTTGCGGCAGTGTCTGATGCTTCTGGCGTTGATCAGGCCATCTTCTCTTCTAGGGCTGAGCCGAAAACTGAAATCGCACCAATCCCTACACTCGAACCGACACTAGAGCCGGAAGCTGGTTCAATAGCTCAACAACAAACTGAACCTGAAACTCAAATTTCCGATGAAGAGAAAGATGAACCGACTCGGACGCATTTCGAGACACAGACAGAACACAAACAGGCAGAGGAAGAGGCCAAGGTAAACGGATTGGCATCCAGCTCTCATAGTGTCCCAGAAGAGTCTACCCTCGATCAACTTACAGCTCTTGCTTCGAAGCATGATACCAACAGTGCTGGCACGGATATCGAACAAATAGTCAATTTCCTCGAGACTGTACCCCAGCCTGTCGCCGCAAGTGTCTCCTCCGATATCATCAACACGGTCGCACCATCGGACTTGCAAGAAATACCTGACGAAGGAACATTGATATAGCTTAGCTCATGCCTTTCACACTCCCACCCCATTTCTTTCGTCGTTAGATTTGTGGAGATCGTGAGAATAAATCCTTGTGAGCATGTCTGGTAGTGTTTTTTTTCCATGTAATGCTTACTCGGTGACTTGTGCAGAGTATGATTACTTTTTTTTTTCTTACCTGGTTTTCTCGTAGCGTACTGCATTCTTTCATCTTTAACTAGTTGGTGTCTCATCCGTTTTTTTTTTTTTTTGAAACTTTGATGAAGTATTCCTCGCTCTCTTCCTCGGCTTTGCAAATTTTTTTAGCTAGGTTTTACACGAATATGCTGTCTGTCTGTCTGACTTTTCTTTTTTTTCTGAATTTTCGCTGGTTCACTCGTTATTAATCCTACACGTATATGTGCGTACATATGATTCCCCCACACTGGACTGAGTTTCTCAGGGGGTCTGGCATCGCTTTTCCTTTCTCTTATTGATCTTTTGTTAATCCATACATACCCTCTCACAATATCCAACATCACTTTTTTTTATCAGCAGTTTGTGTTTGTGACTGTAGTATGGTGAACTCAAGTTTTATTATCAATGGAAGGTACACGTCAGTCATTCAGAGATGCACCTGAGAATGGTGATTTGTTGGGGGAGTCTTGCTAAAATCATATTACCCTAATTGGAATGAGATCAATATTCCTGTGTGGTGACAGGAACGCGTCAGTTTCTGGATCAATAATCTCCCTTTCCTCTTTACTTTCAATTCACATCCACCATGTCCAACACAAAAGATCAAGTACAAGCCGATCCAAAAGACCAAGTATCAGCAGATAACAACAACAACAGTAACACCCTCGGTGTCCTAGAAGAAGACGATGAATTTGAAGAATTTACCATCGCCGGTCCGTTCTCGTTCGCTCATATACCGACGTCGTGAGATCTAAAATAGTGAATGACACACACACACACCACCTACACACCTTCATCTACATATCAAAAGACTGGGACGACTCGCAAACGGACTTGGCTCATCTTGGAGGCGTCGCTCCCGGTGCAGCAAAATCCGCGGGTGACAAGTTATGGGAGGATAATTGGGATGATGATGATATAGAAGATGATTTTAGTGTTCAGTTACGGTAAACGTCGACGTCACTTCTCTCTCACACACACACCAACATTTGACTGATTTTTTTTATTACAAATTGTTTCTTTCTCTAGTGGTGAACTGGAGAAAATCAAACAAATAAAAGAGGCTTCAGACGAAACGCAACCATGATATATCTCTATGTATACACACACACACAATCATACACCTTTCAACTTTCTTTTGACTCCTTTTTTTGTACGAAGCAATGCAAAGAAAAGCACCATGATTCTTGGGGAACACGTGAACGTCTTATAGATCATAAAAATAGCCGCACATGCACCGTCGTAAAAAAAAAGTATAGATAAATGCATAAACGAAGGAAATCCTTCCAAGATCTCATTAAACTTTCTCAAGAGATGCATTTTTCTCATCCATTGACGATGCAGCACTATCCACGAAACCCATCGTCGACGTGTCAAAGCCATGATCCTCCAGATACTGACGGAACTGGAAGAAAAAGAAAACAGTCAAAAATTTAGGGATGCTTGGCCATACAGAAAGTTCACGCTCACCTCTTCATCTTCCTGAATCATACCATCGGTCGTCAATGGTTTCACGAAAAGAAAGACTACAATGGCACTGAGGATGGCCAGACCTAAAATGTCATCAATATAGCCACTTGGCAAAATACAAGCAAAAACTCGAGACAATGGAAACTCACCACTGCCCACCCAGAACGGGCCTGTGTTACCTCTCAAGGAATCAGGTCCTCCAAAAGCTTGATGCAAAGTGAGCGCTCTGTACATTATAATACTCTCGACTGCTTACCATCGATCATAGGGGGGAAGGCTAGATAATGAAGAGCGTTAGCCGAGGTACACATCATTCAAGCTCCTGCAAGCCTCACCCCAAGTACCAATGAAGGCACCAATTTTCCCAACAGCAGCGGCTGCTCCATAAAACTGACCCCGAACAGCTGTAGGACTTGTCTTACTCGCCAAAAGACCTAAACAGTTGCCTGGGCCTGATATCGAATTAACAACATTGATTGTCCTACATAGGTAAAAAAAAAAATACATACCCAGTTCTCCGAGTGACGAGAAGATACCATAAACAACCTGGCGTTGGTTCGTATTTGAGAAATCCAATTGCAAGGGATCTCAATGGGAATACCTACGGCAAATGCTCCGATATGACCCGGAGCAGTCAATCTAATTTATAAGTGGATCAGTCTGGACGGCATTACACTCTCATCAAAAAAAATTCACTTTTGATAGAGTCCGCTCATGATGAAACCGACGACTGCCTGGAGGAGAAGACCGGTTATCTGTTCCGACCCGAAATCAGTCCCACAACTCGGATCTTCGAATCGCGATTTAACACTGACCATAGTATACTTGGCACCCAGATAATCAAGGATGAAAGCTCCACCGAGCGTTCCTAATAAAACGACATGAGATATGAGAGGCACTGATAGATCCCACAGACTTGCGACCTGCCTGGGATATTAAACAAGCTGGGATTCGTTCTTGATGAAATTCAACACGTCGAGTTCTAAGAGCACATACTTGATCACGACACTCCATCCGAATACAACAGTCAATGACTGGCTTCCCCCAGTAACACTAAAAGCCATTATGAATCAACGTATACGAAAAAATACCTTCAAAAATTTACCGATCGATGATGATAGAAGAATAAATTCCGAACTGTCTAAACGCTTCAGCAAACAGCTAATGATCAAAGAAACCTAGAACGAACTGGGTAACTGTGGTTGGGTGATGAAAATAAACACACAAGCGGCTTTAGACTGGCTGCACACTCACACAATGAAATCGTAGAGAAACCTAAATACGGATCTTGAGCTGGTGTTCTCTCAACAGGTCATCTCAGGGCACATACCAAACGAACGATATAGCCAAAAGTGACACCCAGTAGCGCTTCAACACCAAGAGATATGGAATTTTGGTATCCCTCATTGAATCTCTCTTGTAGCGTTCGGGCTCTTCCATATTTAGTCGCCAGAGGAAAACCACTAGGGCAGGGATAATGCCCAGACCCAGAGAGATACGCCATACAGCGCGAAGATGATTGTCGCCGAAACTGTGAAAAACATGTTAGCAACTGCGGGTAACAGCATTCAAAAGGTGTCGATGTACATCCAAAAGAGTACTAGTGGCACAAACGCTGCGACCACGAATCCTAAATCGATCATAGTATCTGGATGTGTTCATGATCTAGAATTAGTGCCGTTGGAGTAGAAACGTAACGCTCTTACTTGTAGCCAAAGCAAACCATCGGTGTTGGGCACGCTTGTTGATTCCAGGTTGCTCGGACTGTTCAGATGCAGAGACAGATCCGCAAGGGTACTCAGCACCAATTCCAATACCTAATAAAAAGCTGTTCCAGGATAATTGAGCGGGGGAATAATAGTTCTGTCTTTGGGGGTATTACCGCATAGCGCTGAGCATCGCCAACATGCCACCTAGGCTTTCATGTGCGCCTTTCGATGCGGCCGACAGAGCGGAGAACAGAGCAACAATACCGGTGGCAGTCATCTGATGTTATCTTGAGAACAGAGATATCGAAAGCATGCATATTCTCCACTTACCATCCCGAACTTCCTTCCGATCTTATCACTTAGATAACCTTGAGAAGTAAATGTCAGAAGCTGCCGTTAGAGGTTGAACCTCGCGAACCGAATATAATCATTCCAACGACTGTCCCCGCAAACACCACGCTTCGGATTGTAGTCCCATAGTTGTGTTCTTCGAGCCTAGGGCCATAAAGGCGGGTGAGGACTACCCACCAATGAGATCGGCTACCAAGGTTTTAAGCAATTCAGGGCAGGGCGCCCAACTCACTCGTGTTGACTGAACGATAGAAGTGAGCAATACAGCTACTCAAGTAATTGGATTACTGGGAAGCTCACCGGCCGAAATGACACCATTGGCATAACCTTTGCAAGATCAATAATCGCTTCTCAAAGTTACTTTGTTATCTTGGAACTCACCGTCAGAGAACAACGCAGTCCCACAGCTGGAAGAAGAAAAAGAGAGAATATTGATAGAGGCGTGGACCAAAGAGCTTCCCTTGTAGATTACTCACGCGAAGATCAGCGAAACGCTACGAAGGCGGTCCTTGAATGACGAAGACATCTTGCTTGACTGGGGGGAAAGCGAGGCAAAGGGCAATCGACAGTCCCAAATTGCACACAAGCTATTTGAATGATGAGATGCGCGTCAAATTGACTGTTTTGGTGTTTTAACCGGGAAACTACATTGGTATTTATCAGTATTCCCGAATGGTCGCAGAAAGTCCCCCAGAAATAATATTTCATTTCCCTAGTACGACTCATGAGGTTCTGCACGCAGGTGCTAAGATTGAAACGCACGTTCGTCGGAATGATTGTACGAAACGATAGATGTCTGGCATTTTCGTGAAAACCAAGCATGTGGTTTATGGCTTCGACCCCTGGATTGTTTTAACCAGAGATCTCCCATCAATGAGATTTTCTCTCAAAAGCAGCATTAACAAAACAGAATCCTTGGCTGGGACATTGGAGGAATCCCCGGGATCAGGTCCAGAATGGCTTTCTGGGATTTCATCTCTTGGTAGTCACTCATCTGTCTGGCAACCAACTGATGAGTGAACAGAACAAGAGACTGGACCCAGACAGTCAAGGCGCACAGTAATTTCAATGAAACCAACATGTAGTGAATATTCAACAATAGCACATTGTTTCCAGCATGTGATTAGTCCCGAACACCACTAAGATGATGCACATCAGATAGATGGCGCTAAATTCATCATAACGTTGTCCCTACTACCATCCCGCATTTCAACATGGGTAGGCAGGAGAGTAGCCAGAGTCTGACTGTTCGAGACAACAGGACAGGAAAGATTTATACATTTCCGTACGTGTTGCCATGTTCAACGAACGTTCAACATTGCATCCATACTTTCTTGTGCCTATGTTGACATTCGCAAACGAACGTTTTAGACGTTTGTAACGCTACTCATGCATGTTTCTAGGATCGAGGACAATAGTGTCCCTGCTACTGCATTCAAAGCTATCAAGGCACCTCGTATTCCAGACGAAAGGGAAGAGAATGAAACGGAAAAGGGCCTGCGTGTCGTTGATCGAGGGTTCCTGAACACTGCAGTCATCAAGAGTGAAATCACCCATATCGACGGGGAGGCTGGTAGTACGTGATTCTGTAATTCCGAGTTATCACAGGAAGAATCTTACGCGTTGTTCAGTTTTGCGTTATCGGTACGAACTCTACGTACAGTATCCAATTTCTCTTCGAGATCTTACATGAACGCTATCCAGAGGTTATCCCATTGAAGAACTGGCTCTCAAGTCTTCCCATCTCGAAACGGGTGGGAACAATTCTACTTTTAGGGGGTAATAACTGAACCTCTGAGCAAGCCTATCTCCTCATTTATGGGTTTCTTCCTACCAAGTCACAATTCAATATCTTCGAGCAGGAGGTTTTGCATCACAGTGCTATGCACGCTGATGCCGAAAAATTCTTCAGATCCTTTAGGTGAAGCTGTGTGGATGACATGTTCTATTTTAAACGTCTAAAGGGTCACCAGATATGATGCTCATCCTATGGCCATTTTGACAAGCGCATTCGCATACCTCGGATCCTATTATGCCGACGCAAACCCTTCATTACAAGGTCAGAGGCTTTACACGAGGGGAGATGCCGAGTCGTTGGCTATCATGGACAGACAGATTTATCGTTTGATTGGCAAAGCTACGACACTTGCTGCGTGAGTTGCATTCAAATAAAATCTGCGAAGGAATCTGACACTCTCCCTAAAGCATGGCCTACCGTGTTCGCCAAGGTCGCAATTTTGTTATACCCCCTAATGGTCTGAGTTACACCGGATCGTAGGTCGTTGCGTATTATTAGAGGCATGAGATCTGAATGAATGATCTTAGTTTCTTGTATCAGATGGATCACCTTGGCCAAGAAGATTATCGACCTAACCCAATTCTGGAAAAGGCGCTTGACGTTCTCTTCCTCTTGCATGCAGACCACGAGCTGAATGCTTCCTGTACCACCGTTCTGCAAACTGGAAGCTCCCTTGTTGACCCCTACTCAGCTATCGCGTGAGTTTCTGTTCCAGAAGAAGCTCCACATGAGTAACTCTCATTTCCATAGTGCTGGCTGTGCCTCTCTCTAGTGAGCAATCAGAAATAGTCTCAAGTGATGTGCTAATACTGTGACCCTTCCCAGTGGACCCCTTCATGGTTGGACAACTCCTTTCATTCATTGCATATAACGTGATGTTATTTGATAGGTGGCGCTAACGAGGCTGTCATCCGTATGTTGATTTCCATCGGCAGGTGAGTGACTGTGGTCATTTGAGAGAAGTCAACATTATTCATCCTCAGTCATTGCTTGTTTCCAGACCTGAGAACGTTCCCGCTTTCATCGAGGCTGTCAAACGACGTGAAAAGGTACTGTCCGGATTCGGACACCGGTGAGTGTTCTCTACTTCATCTAGACAGTCCACTCTCATCAAATGTAAGGGTATACAAAACTGTGAGGAGCAAAGCTCATCGCCCGAGGGATTGTGTGTTTAATATTATCATAGTCCGATCCACGTTCATTCATCGTCCGCAAGACTGCAGATGAGGTGTTCAAAGTGTGAGATTGCTGGGTTCTGTGAGATGATGGATTTGTCTTATACACCATAGGACTGGAAAGGATGAGCTTCTCGAGACAGCAATGGCCCTCCACAAGGCAGCCATGAAGGATGATTATTTCATCAAGCGCAAATTGGCTCCAAATGTGGACTTCTGGTGCGTGCTCTAGGCTTTTCTGGTGTGTATCCAAGCTAACATTCGATACAGGAGGTACGGTCCTAGAGCTTCTGTAAAACTGTTATTGATATTTACATACCCCTGAATGATGCAGCGGGCTTATCTACCGAGCAATGGGTACGTAAAATGGTTGTTTAATAGGTTTACTGACAATCTTGGCATGCTATCAGGCTTCCCATTGGACTTTTTCCCAGTCTTGTTTGCTGTTCCACGGGTTGTAGGTTGGCTAGCTCATTGGCGCCAGGTACGCACATGCTACAAAGGAAGGATGGTCGAATTTACGTACTTTTTAGATGATGCTTCAAGAAGGTGGCGTGAAGATCTGGAGACCTCGACAAGTAAGCCATGGTCCACGTGGGGTATAATTGCATGGCGAACAGAGAGCTAAAGTATCATGCAGATATTTGTTGGTGCGGGCAAACGTGAGTATGTGCCCCTCGAGGAGAGAAGTGTGGTTGAGGGGCAGAAGAAGAACCCATCGCTAACTATTCATTCTGGGTATGTATGGGGCCTTCAAACAGACATTGTGACAGATTTCCATCTATCCCATTGTGTCCATGGCAACAATTTTTTTCCATCTTACTCCCGGCTGATGTCTTATTACGCAGGATCTCAAAGAGAACAGTGCTGGCGACATACAAGAATAAACCACAGGCAAAGCTGTAGCATGGACAGCATTTTGTGAGGTAGACTATCTGGCCAATCAGTTGGATAACGAAGCAAGTTGAGTGCAGCACATGGAAGAGGTGATGCAATCAATTTGGTAATATTTGGATAATATTTGTATGTACTTTATTATCCAATGCATTTCCATTTTTTCACCCTCATCCCTTCCCCTCACCGCGTGTCCTGCGACCTTCAATCCTTTAAACTTCCCCCAATTCTTTCACTCTTGTAAATTCAAGATGTACTCTACATTCTTTTCCGTCGCTCTCTTTTTCGTTCTCGCCATCAACACGGTCCTCGCTGACTTTGCCGTCTCGAACCCGAAAATCACAGCCGTGCGTTTACTTGCTTCCTACTCTGGAAAAAAATTGAAAAAATATTGCAGTGCAAAGGCCAGGAAGTCTACGTGTCTTGGCAGTCGGCCAAGGCACCCTACAATCTCATTGTTGTTCCTGCCGATGACCCGTGTGGCGACGCCCTGTACGTTTTTATATAGGTCACTAGATTGGATGCTGACATTGTTGTAGCATTGACGCCGGTGATTTCCATCAGACCTATGCCAGTTTTAAGGTCGACAAACTTGAGGCTGGCCAGAAAGTTCAGATCTCTCTTGAAGATGCTGATGGTGAGGAGGGTTGGAGTGATGTTGTAAGCTTTTCCCCTCTCTTTTGTTGGTTTACCATTCTCATCTTGTTCTTTGTACAGATTACCGTCGAGAAATGCTCCGCCCCTTCCTCTTCTGCTGTGGTGTCGGTGCCGGTGTCAGTCTCCGAGACAACATCAGCGTCAGTACATCCGTCAGCTTCAGTACATCCAGCGTCAGCATCAGCGTCTGGAACTACGTCTACACTCAGATTCATAGTTGCATCTGGCTCCTCCGTTGGCCCGGTGCTAGATAGAACAACGTGAGCCTTGTGTTGACCTGCTTTTGATAGTGGTCTCATTTTCATTTCCAGCCTCGTTGTCACTCCCACCTACACCACTACTGATGTTGCAAGTTCCAGCACAATGCAGTCAGTTGATCCTGTAGGTGCTGCTAATGCCGCCAACCCATTTGGTAACAGTAATGCCGCCATTGCTCCCCGTGATCTCAGCATTTCTGCCTTAATTCTCACCGTTTTTGGCGGTGTAATTGCTCTCCTGTAATGCTGTCCCTTCCTGGTGATAAAATTTCTTTATCTTGTGTGTATTAGAGGTCCTCATTGGTGGATCCGGGTTCTATCTTGTTCGGGAGCATGGATGGCTTTTTGGAACGTAGAATCCAATATTTTTGACGAAGTCTTCATTGTTTTGTCCGGGGGACATCTCTTTCTTGTCACTAGAGTGACGTGCATGTTGCACGATATTCTTATTCTTTACAGTCTATTTAGATTCCAGTCTCGTAGTTTTACCCGTTGGGTACTGGCTAGCATCGGTTACCGGTGCTTGAACGTCCTGGAGATTGCTGGTTTCCTATGCACCTGGTCGTGTTTTCGCTTGATACATATAATATGCTGGTCAAATTCTTGCCGTGACATCACGTTTTTAAGTTTTCATCTGTTGTCAAGCCCAAGCCTGATACAAAATCGGACGACATCATGACATCAACGTCGGACTGGCACACTGTGTAAGTCGTCATGAGGAAAGATTCTCAGGCGCATATTGTCAGAGTAATTTGACCGCATTTGCATGACTATATAGGAGGGTTGAGGTTCCATTTGCGTCACCGGAGCATGCTTCGATAGCAAAACAAGTTATCGATGTCGACAAGGAGTTGCAGCCCCAAGCCGTGAAACGAGAATTGAGCATAGATGGAAACAAGCTTATTGCGTACGTATTCTGTTTGTTTTTTCACCATTGGCGTTTTGCAGGTTGTGTATATGAGCTGATTTTTTTAATTTTTAACAGGAGATTTGATACACTCACGGTGAGGTTGGTGAGATTGACCGTTAACGCTTTTCTGGAGAACGTGGAACTTGTTGTGCGGACACTGGCTAGTTTTGTTGAGGATGCGGAGAATCCACCTGCTCCTCTCTTGGAATGAAAAATTGATACATCCAAAGTTATTGTCTTTCAGGATCGAGGTAGATACGAGTCACTTGTCCCATTTTTTGACATCAGGCTTTCCACAAGACTGCAACTGTGGCCGACAATTACAAATCAAACGACCCTTTAACTGCACCTCAGCAGTTGGACAGGTATAGACCTGCCATATACACATATCTATATATATTTTTTACTTGGGCTCGGTCTCCCCTGTCTTCTTATTCTTCTTCTTGGTAGGACGCAAATTCCTTGCCAAGAGCCCGTTCAACTCCTCATCTTCCAGCTCCTTCTCCGTCTTCACTAACTCAGGCTTGTACCAAGTTGGTGGATGAGTGATCAATAAAGGTCCACCGGGAGGAAGTGCGATAGTAAAATGGAAGGCAGCCACGTAGGTGTTGTTAGGAGTATATCTAATGTTCCGACAATAAATCGCAGGAGCACAAAAGTAGATCGGCTCAGCTGCTAGTGGTAAAAGAGAAAACAATTGTGGATGGTACTTACACAACTTCGTAAGGCTTGACCAAGCTATGTTGTACAGCCTCTTGGAGGCCCATCCGTGCCCGCTTCTCATCTTCGAGTACGCGAAGATTGAATGGGAACGAACCAGCCTTCTTCTGAGCCTCCGATAATACCATACGGGAATTCCTCATTTTGAGTTGATACGTTACGGTAGAATCTCTCTGATAGATCGTCGTTCGTGATTCTTCTACACGGGCCTGAAAAAATTACAAAATGTCAGGATAAATGCGACCGTTTTTTTTTCAAAGATAAGGTTGTTCTCCTAGTTACCTTGCCGTCCTCGCCTGACGAAATAAGGATATCAATGCCGTACACCTCTCCTTCTGCAAATGTCACGGTTTCGAAATCTTTTCGCTGGCCTTCAGATGGGTTTAAAATGATTCGTTTCTTTCCATCGATTACGTTTTGAGTCTGTTGACACGAGAGCATGCCTTTCAAGGTCATGAAGAAGTAAAAAAAAATCAGACGATCAGTACACCAATGCCAAAAAACACAGAAAGAGATTGGTATACCTTCAACAGGTTTACAACCCCAAGTCTGAACGGTCCTCGCTACGCCCTCTGTAACTGCCCAATTCTTAGTTCCAACTTTGACAAGCCTCATGGCGACTTCGGCTGCCGTCCACGCAGCCTTGATCACATCTGCCTGGCGACCTGTTACAGGATCGGCCGCCGATGCACCGACAACCATCGTTTCAGCTGTTACCGCTGCAAACCCATCGATATGAGCTCCGAGTTGGATCTTGACAACATCGCCTTTAATGAGAGCTTGAGTTGCTTGGGTGTCCGAACTAGTTATCAAGGGCCCATTATTATTGTTGTTGTAGTTGTTAAAAATCCAGATCCCAATCGATGAGTTTGTATATTTCGAGGATGGAAACCAGCATGTAGAGTGGTAGTTGGATGAAAAGGGGTGGGGGATTTAGAGGTGATTAGAATCAGATCAAGAAGAGTGGACGACAGAAGAAATTCATCATCAACATGATCCTCTCCTTTTACAAAAGAGCTGAAAACATTCACTTACGCGAGAGGCGAAAAATGGGATACGGCATTGTTAACCGAAACAGACGTTGGGAATGCGATTCCTAAACAAAAAAAAGGGAGGGAGAGGAAGCAGCACCCAAAAAAACACGTTAACGATAAACCAACAAGATTAAAAATCCATTCAAAGATGAGAAGAGCCCACGAGCTCAGGGGTATGTGGGGGGGGGACAGAATCTCAAGAAAAATAAAGTAGAAAAAGACACACCCTTATTCACCTTGACACCTTTGATCGGCTTATTGAAAACAGCACCGGTGCCCTGTTCGAGGAGTCTATCGCCCTCCGTACATAGGTCAATCACTTTGACACCCTCGACAGACAGTTCAATGATTTTTTTGATGACATCGCGAACAATATCTGCTGCAAGCTAGTAGCGAATTCCACGACAAATGATATCGTATTTAAAAAGAATAAAATAAATAAATCAACCGTCAGTCATTGAATACACGTCCAAAAAAGTTCTCAAAAAATGGAGATATTCGAAATGGGAAGTGGGCGGAAGGAAGGAGAAATCGGGAAAAAGAAAAAAACACTTACCTTGTATTTGGTAAGATCGGCCTCAAGGGTTGAGGCTGGTTTTTTATCAGTAGTAGTAACGTTCTTTTCTGCGTCTGACATTGGAGTCGGGTGGTGGGGGTTTTATATACACACGCGCACACACATACGCACACACATACGAGTCTTCTCACTCCCAAATCGGGCAGTATTTCCCATTTGAGAACTGTAAGAATGTGCTATATGTCCCGCTGTTTGTGAGAAGGGACTCTAGATTTCTTTTACTAAGACAGGTCTTCCACTACGATCGTGCTTGACATTAATGAATCTCGTGTTCCTGGGTTGAGAGACTTTTTTAAGACTATCAACCTAGAGTATGGAGGGAAAAAAGCCTCAAACTCTTATTGTATCAAAGAGGCAACAGCCATCCTGAAATTTGATTTGCAGTAGTTCTGAATCTTATATCTAGCATGTAAGAATATGGCAGCACCGTATGCTATGCCATAAGTGGAGATTAAAAATGAATCCACAAAAAAAAGAGCACTAAGCCAAGACGAAATTGGAAAAGGTATCATCAAAAAGTGTGTCCATAAAAAACGAAGACTGGTATGAGTTTACGGTACAGGTGAAGGCTTAGCGCCTTTCCAAGCTATGTAAGCCTTTACAGACCGACACGTGTCTGTCGGGTTAGGAGGATAATCAAATACACTTTTGCTATCTCTTGCTAGAATTTGATCAATCAGCTTCCTCCAATGTCGCCAACTGGGTTTACCCCCTCGAAGAGAACGTGGCTCAGACCAAGCCATGTGGTGGGAGAGATGTTGACGAAGTCGCATTCGATCCTCCATGTCACTGTACACACAACGCAAATGAACTAAGCTAAAGATCTTGCGGGCGCTCCCCAAAGCTAAAAAAACGTACTGTATCCAGTCGGACCACTCTATTTCAAATGGTTCCGGGTGAGCTCCTTGATAGACCACGCCCATAATGTCATTTCCGAATTGTTTCTGTACTCTTGGGCTTGGCCGTACACTGTTGTCTTTGGGGTATAATTTGTGATATTCCTCTCTGATGGTTTCTTTGCATGATTTGATGACTTGCACAACACGGTGCAAATGCATTCCCGCAAGTTCCTGAGAATCCATGGCTCGAAGTCGTGGAAGCTCAGTTATGATTGGGTGATTTATAAGGTTATTAGGATCAATATTGACGGTTGGATTTTTCTGAGGCAGGAATCGCTGTAGACGGGGAAATGAGTACAAGGAATCGTCGTCATCCCAGATACCATGTTCTAATGGTGTATTTCCAGGAAGGGGGACAGTATAGAGATTGTGGACTTCCAGACTAGAGAAAAGGGTTGACAGGTAAAACGGAAGGACTGAGAGAATCTTGTTCGAGATAAAGCGACTGGCAAGCATACTATCCCAGGCTGCTTTGAGTTTCGTATGGTTCTGAGGGTGGTTCGCGAGGTCCACAGTCTCCGAGGACAATGTATCTGTAGATGACTTCCCTTGAGACAAAGTAGTAGAGCTCTTGAAGCGTGACCTCTTGGAAATGGACTTAGCCGAGCTTCCGTCCAGACTTGGGCTATGGGTATCTGTTGAAGCAGAGCTTCCAGACGATAGAGCGTCATGCATCATGCGAGAGTCAAGCTGGGAGGGAACCTGTGGTGAAGGCGTGTCAGGTACGAGTCCAGGGATAGTCGGGATAGGGAATATCGGGTCTTCTTCGATAATCTAACCAGGGAGACAGGGATGAAAATACTACTTGCTAGGAGACGACACTTACTTCAAGGAGACCACCATTTTTCATGACACAAAAGATAGCCTGCTACCGGAAGGTCCATGAAATTCCGTCAGGGAGGAGAGTATAGGAGACGTGCCTCAAGGAAAAACTGCCACTGTACACAGCGGATCATTAGTGGACTAACGGCGGCGATTGATCTAGCGTACCTCGTCCTCCGGTATTGCCAGGCCTGCCCGGCACACCCGAACGTAATCAAAATGATCATCGGGGAATGGGAAAGCATCGAAACTAACGGAGTACTTAATGCAACACAAGGAAAAGCCGGAGGGAAGACAGGGACGAACAAGTTGCCGTTCACCCAACTGATCCGATCTGAAATATCATTGTAGTATTCCAAGTCAGGCAGGCGTGGTTGGATTTCGGCAATGTCAAAGCCGACGAAAGTGGAATTCTGGAGTGAACGGTGTATCGGAGTCATGCAAGAGGAAAGAAAACAGGAGAGCGTACTTGCCATCGGCGCGCCATTTGAATAATCCACCATCCTGTACCACATCCGACGTCCAGGACCATAGAGGGTCCAGAAGGGAAGTTATATATAGTTGGGGAGCCCCAGATGCTTTCAAAGAACATGTTGTCCCAAATGTCACTTGTGTAGAGGGTAAGGGAAAGTACAGTGTGAGAGTAACAAGGTAGAACGCACAGATTTACGAGGTCAGTGTTATGTTCAGCAATAAGGTAGGGCACATTGCCTTGACTGCGCCTTGTGTTGCGCTGGCCAAGGAGGACGTCCTGGACATCGCGCTCGATGCCGACAGCCATGGGGCGCAGAAGGGAGAATGTCAAGTGAGGGAGGAGACCAAGGGCCCTGTTTTATGGACGTAAGGATCATTCTGAACTGCTTATTTCTGTAGAAATCGGACATATCGCCGCTCTGGAGCACAACACTTACAAACACATCGGGCTTGGCTTCATTCTCGCAACTTTGGCTCTCCACCACAATGCAAGGTTTTCTCCTCCGCCCTGCCTGCGTGATTACACGCCGCATGGCTGTTCGCAAAGTCGTTGCGAGATCCTACGCAACCCAACAATCAGACACCGAATCGTACGAAACCGTTGACCCCGTCTCGGACTACCCCCAGCTGCCTTGGAATTCTCGACAAAGCCTCCCAGCGAAGGGATGGGATGACATATTGCTCAGGAGAAATTATGGCGATCCGGTGCGGCGTACTCTCCCACGCGTGTTTGTGTATTGAACCATCACAGTTGCATGAGCAGGAGGAAGTGCTCTCTATGTGGGGCCCAGATGTTCCTCGAGCTGGTTTGACAGCCCAGTCTGCCCTTGTACAGCTTCTTGGGGCGTTTGCAGGCTTTGCTACGCTTGGGTTTGTCATTAAGAACTATGGTGTGCCCGAACGGCCTGCTGCTCCCCGGGACTTTCCTTACGATGGACTCGTTAAGGAGCTCGGTGGTGTGGCGGAGCTCAAGGTAATTTTTTTGTGTCAACATGATATGCAGGTACTCAATGGCATGCAGGCGAACCCTGAATGTATGGATGAGGAAAATTAGTATTGACCTGTAGTAATAAATTCTGGTGTTTACAGCGCGGATCAGTACATTACTGAACCGCGGTCCGTGTGATCCGTGATTGGAATGCGTGACTCATAGGTCATAAAACGCAAGGTGGTTTGGAAGAGCAGCATGGCGCAGTGGTAGCGCGCGGGGCCCATAACCCCGAGGTCACTCGATCGAAACGAGTTGCTGCTATTCATTTTTGATTTTATCAGATACTGAATTGAGCATGGGAAGGTCACAGCAGTGGCAGTCGAAATGCCGCACACTCACCCCTGTGCCACTGCCTTCTTTTCTTTCCTTTTTTCTAGTCGGCAAGTCCCACTGCCCTCCACAATGCAGAATCAGCCCTCGAAACCTGATTCTTCCTCTTCAGCCACCAGCATGAATGCCAGCCAGAATCCTGCCCCGGGCCCCTCACGACAGCTAGGATCCCTCCATGTTGAAATCAGATCTGTCGTTTCTCTCACAATTCTTCATGGTCAAAAAATCTATTTTTCTGGCCCTTTAATCCGTCGCATCGAGCGCCAGCCCGATGGTCACAAGCCAGCCAAGGACGATGGTTGGACAGAAGTCTGGGCTCAGCTCGGTGGGACCACCCTCAGTATCTGGGACATGGCAGAAATCCAAGAAGCAAGTCGACAAGGCAAAGAGGTTCCTCCAACGTATGTCAACGTTACCGATGCAGTACGCATTGCTTTCTCTCCCTCTCTGCCTCCTCAATTCGCATCATCACTAGTTTGTCCAAGTTCTCGGTTCTGTCACTACATCCACCCCAGCACCTCAGTCCCAACAACGGTATACAAACGTCTTCACTCTCAACACCGCTGGTTCCAATCTCCTCCTCTTCTCCTGTCCATCAATATCCGCACTCATTTCATGGGCTTCCGCCCTCAGGCTATCAGCATGGGAAAAATCGCGTTTGGAGGAAATATACACTGCTCATCTGATCAGGACGACCCTTGATCGTGAGTCCCTTGTTAAAAAAACAATGTCCCGATCAACTACAATGATGTGCATGACTAGGCCCCAATGCCCCTACCTCATTGGTACGAGGAAAAATGGAGGCATGGACAAGGATACGAGTTTCTGGTCAAACAGACTGGAAACGTGTTTGGATGGTCATTAGCGCCGGTCAACCTGACTCCATAGCAGAGGGTTCATCTTCCTCTGTCCGAATTCCCAGAAAAAAGAGAATGTCCAGTATCTTCTCTCGTGAACAAAGCCCTCAGCGACCAGCAGGCCCACTCCAACCCATCATCAACATATATACCGGACCAAAACCAAAAGAGCGTAAAAAGGCCCTACTATCACTCAAAAATGTCACTCAGGCTTTTGCGGTTTACCCAGAACGACCGGAATTAATCAGCAGAAGTACACTGATCAAGGTTGAGGGGTTATTGGGCGACGAGGAAATGGCTCAATCAATGAAATCAAGGGAAGGTTGGATTCTGATCATGCCCGAGATAGAAAGTTCTTCTGGTAATCAAGCAATGGAATTGCTCAGATGGATAATTGGTGAGTCCTAGCGTTCGCGTTAAAGCTATAAGACTCATCAACCCCGTTTGATTAGCTGTTCATGATTCCTTTCAATTGTACGGCCGACCTACCGCCTGGACTTGGGATCCACGGGAAGCTACCTCTTTGATGTTTGCTTATCCAATTGGTCCTCAGCGGAATGTGGGCACTTTGTTTTTCCTCAGTTTCTTTTGCTGGGTCTCAGTTGATATTTACAGTCGCTCTTCCTTGATCGCGAAGTCGTTGAAGGTATGGATCCTCGAGACGACCGCACGTCTGCCATCAGAAG
>Ga0153966_100238_pt1 | contig 29490 bp, 38 predicted proteins | sample TSFL050MetaG_FD_104738 | JGI IMG/M metagenome (GOLD analysis project Ga0153966, IMG submission 104738) | Attine ant fungus gardens microbial communities from Florida, USA - TSFL050 MetaG | ecosystem: Host-associated > Fungi > Mycelium > Unclassified | place: USA: Florida, Paynes | collected... | reverse complement strand
TATGATTTTAACAAAAACTCAGGTGTGACATGTGACAGACTTGACAAATAGATGACATTATAGTTGAAAGTCACTTGACAGCATATTTACCGGGCCGACTTGACAGTTAAATGTCCGCCGTGTTACTATTCTCGACTTCACGATGCCGTCTGGGTCCTGCGCTCACTTCCCCTATCCAATCACCCTCCGCTTTTACACTCTCCCTACGGCGAACAAAATTTTTATTTCCATATAATCACTTACCGGAGCACACGAAGCTGATTCAGAGCCACCGGCACGTTCGCGGCTGTCGCCAGATCAGTTCAGAAAACTCTTCGACCTTGGTGGAGCTTCGAACCTTTTGCGCCCTGCTAGACTTCTTGGCACACAGACTTTGATTTGGACATTATCTTGCGCTATCTATCTAAAAGACTACCAAATCGGCGCTTTCAAATCGCAGCCTTTGCAGGAATGGCAAATGACTATAATGGAACGCTTCGATGGAGGGCTGGTCCCTCAGGGGGTCAAGATCATAACATGATGTCTGACCAATGTTCCAGTAGCGCAGAAGATTTCAACTTGGAAGAGCAAGGAAATGGAAATGGATCTAATCGAATTTGGCCTGATGTTCATCGCACTAGACCTGATGTACCGACATCAGCCTCTGACTCTGGCCTGAAGTTGCGAACAAGGAGATCAGGATCAAAATCTATTGACGGCGAATATCATTTCAATGAGAGTGATGACAGATATGAGCGACGTTATGAGCGACTATGGCGTGAAGGAGAACGACATTACCTGACAAGTGGTGTTTCCTGTGGCTGGGACAATCTACACGGTCGAAAGTCAGTGATGAGTCAGACGAGCAAAAGCGAGAATAAATCAAGCCGTTCAAACAGCATCAAGTTAGATCTGAACCAGGATGGTCAAAAAGCCCGTGACAATAGAAAAGGCGGGCTTGATGGAACGACAGCCTGTGATCTACAAAGGACAAACGAACAATCAGGCGTTCATTGTCCTCCTACTCAGAGTGCTACATATGTTCCTACTGATGAATATCAATCTACCAGTGGACAGGTAAGACATTCGGACGATGTCCAGGGTCAGCCACATATGCCTGAAGATACATCATCGGGCCCGTGGTTCAATGAAGACGAGATCGATGCGAAGCGACAAGTTCATTGGCATAATGCATTTGCTAAGCTTAATGGTATCGAACCCAAACGCGAATCTTCGACAAATGTCAAGCCTAATAAACAGAAACGATTCTCCCCATTTACATTTCTTCACAGGCCGCCTTCCCAGGTGTCAAAAAACCTGGAAGGTAATTTCCTGACAAACCATGCTTCCTTTTCTTGACCCCTTCGTAGATCTTTCTATCCGTCGTAACTTTCTTTTGAAGCTCGCCAAGGCACTGTTGTATTTCGGAGCCCCGCCTCATAGAATTGAGTCTCAGCTCATAGCCGCGGACGCCATACTTAATACTAGGGCAGGTCTGTCTGTTCCACCTCTTCAATGAGCCAAGGCCTTCTGACGTTGATTTAGAGATTGTTTATTTGCCCAACATCGTAATCATTACGATGCATGACACCGAGCCAGAAGAAGCAACAAGAACGTATTTCGTTCGTTCCAAAGGTCGCCTCGCTCTAACAAGCTTGCACAGCGTACATCTGATCTATCGGGATGTTCTTCACGATAGGATGAGCTCAGGTGAAGGCATTGATGGTTTGAAAAAAATTCTCAGAGCACCTCCAATCTATCCATTGAAGTTTAGATGTTTCCTGGCGCTAGTATGTTCATCAATTATTTGTGTGTTGGCGTTCGGAGGTTCCGCAGTCGATATGTTTATCAGTGGTATATGCGCCTCAATACTACAATATCTAGGGTTAAGTGCGGCCAATAAAAGTTCTATGTATGCCAACGTCTATGAGTAAGTTAGTTTCTTGTTACCGCGGCATCTTGTCAGTAATCCTCTCCAGAATCTCAGTATCGATCTTTGTGGCATTCGTAGCCAGGGGACTCAGCAGCATCCCTGGCCACGTCTTCTGCTACAGCGCGATATCTTCTGCTGGTGTGGTTCTCATTCTTCCTGGGTTTACGGTCTGTGAGTTCAAAGAATTTGTCTCTGTAGATTGATCTAAAATGCGATAGTGATCAGCTCTCTTGAACTCATGTCCAAGAACATATTTTGTGGCTCCGTACGTATAGTGTACGCAATCATATATACGCTATTTCTGGTGCGTGGAGTGCTTCGGGACTTGACGCTTTTAACATGGCATTGCGACATCTAGGGGTTTGGCTTGACAATCGGTTCCGACTTTTATTTGGTTCTCGACCGTCATGCTCGCAGGCAATACTACCACAGTTCACTAGCCACTAATCTCACATATACTCATGGCCAGTTCGTCTTCTCTAATTCGACCCTCCATCACAATATGGTGAACGGTGTGATTGGAACCGTCCTTCACAAGAATAACACAGGGGATAGCACACTGCAAGTTATTAAAGGTACGCTATTGCGTCCTTAAATTTATCTAAAAATATGCCATTTCTAATGGAGTGACATTTTGTCCAGGTTGTATAAGGGATGACTCTTGGTCCTGGTGGCGACGGCCATTCCCTTGGTATGCTGTCTTTATCCTCGTTCCACTCTACTCCACCTGTTCTTCTCTTTCCAATCTCCAATCATGGCGAAGTATTCAACTACCGGTCATGGTCACCTTCTCTTGCGCTGCATTTGCCGCCAATAAGGCCACTAGTGTTTTGCTCCCTGGACGAACGGACATTGTGTCAGCGGCTGGGGCTTTTGTTATTGGCCTCTTAGGCAACGTTTATTCTCGTGTGATTCGAGGGACAGCATTTACTTCTATGGTTACTGGTGTTTTATTCTTAGTTCCTGTGAGTAATCTTCATTTCATTGCTCCACAATTGCAGAATGTCCAATTTGGCTGTCAAGTCGGGTATAGCTCAGGGTGGAGGGTTGAATCAGAATTATCGCAATTCATCTGAACAATACTCTGTCGGATTTTCTCTCGCTCTTCGGATGATATCGTTGGCGTCCGGTGTCACTGTTGGACTGTTCGTCAGCCAAGTCTTGGGTAAGAAAGCTCAGTTGGGGTGGATTATCCTCCGAACTTATGTTTCTTGGCGTTGCAGTTTACTTGTTTGGCTCTCGAAAGAATGGAGCCCATTTTGCATTCTAGTGTCTTTTATTGAACATACATATACACACAACCCATTGGGTATATGCCCAAAATGGACACATAATCTACGTTACAGAACGGTATGATAAGAACGACATAAAGATAAAATTAGAACTTCGAGCAAGAACCAAGTGAAGACGGCCATAGTGATATGAATGAAAAAAAAACATTAGTCATGGAGAAAAAACATGTACGGAAGGAAACATGTATACTATTCAGAGGAGCGTTCGTGTGTATATTTTCGAAGACAAGATTTGCGGAGGATAGTGGTGGCGTGTGGTGGAATTTCAATTGAAAAGCTCTTGGAGTTCCTCCATACGCTGTCCCATAAGTTCAGCTTTCGTCCGCGTGCCAAGTGTAAGATCTGCAAGTCTGTTCTTTCTGGCTTGAATCTTGAGCATATTTTCTTCAATGGAATGTGAAATGATAAACTTGGTCGAAGAAACGGGTTTTGTTTGACCCAATCGATGCTGTAGTAGAGCAGAAAGAAACACATAGGAAATGATGTTTCTTTCAGTATGACGACCATTTGAAAATAGATGAAAACTCACAATTCGATCTATAGCCTGATTTTCAACAGCTGGGTTCCTATAAATGACCCACAACACACAAAACAAAATCATGTCGAGTTTAGCAATACATATTCGAAATGTCAGGAGACCCCTCAGAAAAACAGAAAAAAAAAACAAAGTGGACACGTACCAACAAGGATCCATCAAAATAACTCTCTGTGCCGCTGTCAAGTTCAAACCGACACCTCCAGCTTTGAGACTGACCAGCAACACTTCGCAACGAGGATCGTGTTTGAGCGCATCGAGTGCCTTGGAACGTTCTTCGCGTTTCATGGTTCCGTCCAGACGATCATATCGGATTTTGTGTATAAGTAAGGCGTCTTCGATCCTAAATAGATACTTTTTGTTCAGCGGCTCACAGCCGTTGAGATAGTTAGACGGCACTCAACTTGTCAAGCATACTTGTCCACTGGGAGCTTGAAGAGAGAGAGAGAGAGAGACACGCTTGAGTCAGTACGACAAGATCAAACAGACGAAGGAGGAAAACAGAACATGAACTGGAAGACCCGAAAAAGGATCCCCCGGCAAAAAACAAAGAGAGAACGTGTGTGTGTTGCAATGATCAAACTCACAATACAACCGTCTTGATGACATTATCCTCAGACCCTTTCCCATTCCTATCCACAATTTGTAAATCCAATCCCGCAGGGTTGTAGTTCTCCGAATGCGGATTCTCCATCGACAATGGCATAAGTCGTTGCATCAACGCTTTGATTTTCGTCGACCTTTCGCAGATCTCGCGTTGGACATACATTATCGCTTGCTCATGAAGATCGACATTATCAAGCAAAGGGTGAGAATGAGGATGAAGCGGTGGCGGTAGGAGAAGACTAGCATTGTTGAAGAGAGAGAAATCGGATAAAACGTTCATGTCCAATTTCCCGTCTTCTTTGTTGAAAGATTCAGGACAGGATCTATCACCGCCAGCAGCAATAGAAGTAGCATCGCCATCGGAGTACAAAGGTGACTGCCTGAAAAAGGGTGGCCGTCTTCCCGAGTCCAATTCGCAACCATTTCGCTGCTCGAACTGTTCAAACTCAGACGTGAAATCCATTTCATAGCTCAACGCTCCTCCAATTTCTTCTTCACTCTTGATATTTCCTGGTAGAGGTGTCAGGGCATCCGTGGGCTTGGCATCATCGACTCCTTGCTCGAATCGATTTAGCTCAACGTCCACCTCCCGATCGTAATTCCTTCCATCAGATTGCTGGGGTTCTGTCTGCTGTTCGAACCGATACCGTAGGTGGCTCGGTCCAGGAATAGGATAAGAGCTTGCGTATGGTTGTCTCTGAAGCTGCTGCTGCTGCCTATGGATAAATATCAGCTCAACTTCCCGCACCCTCCTCTCCAACTTTTTTATCCTGTCTTCTTTCGTCTCTTTCTTTATCTTCTTCTCATCCTTCGCATCCACACCAACAGTACTAGTATCAACAATCATATCAGGTTTAATCTCCACGGCATCCGCTGGTCCAAGTTCAAATTGACAAGCCGAACATGGTCTTGTTAGTCCAGGGTAAACATCTGGCCATCCTGGATATATTGAACCTCGGAAACACTCTAGACAAAATAAGTGTTGACATCTTGTCAAGACCGGTCGAGGTCCGTTTGACGAGATGGTATTCAGAGAAGGGCTACTAGCTCGAGTAGGCGCCCGCGATATCTGACTCTTTGACTTCCTTCCTCGTTTGTTCGGAGGTGGACGATCCATCGCTGAAGGCATTGACGATGAAGGATCCATGATGCTATCAGCACCATGAGCACCAGAACCTTCTGCCATCGCATAGAGCTCCCCACCACACTCCGTACACTGCGTCGTCATTGCCTCTCTCAAAATTGCGAAGATTGCGCTCGCCCTTTCCTTGTTAATTCCCTCCTTCGCAATTTCCTCAATACCTTCATACGACATCCCGGCACTCCCATCAGGGTTCATTTGATGAGCTCGAATCAAGTCCTGATGATCACAAATTTGCCTCAATCTCAGCAACTTTTGTAATATCCCAACATAGTTCTTCATAACCTGATTCTTCCTCGACAAATCTGTAAACTCGGCTTTCGATTCAGTGTAATAGTGATTGTATATTTTCAACTCAATTGGACTCATTTCAAGTCGCACAAGTTTATCTTCGCGAGGTGGGAGGGCGAGGATACGGTTGCCATCAGGAGATCGGGTTTCTTTAGTACGACGGAGGGTGATGGTGTTCATGACAGTGCGAAGACGGACGATACCCTCACGCTGACCATATTTGGCTGGAGAAGAAATGAATTTTGTCCATAAGTTCTTGTCGTCCAAGGGCACGAGGCGAAGGAACTTGATGAGGGCAAACATATCATCTAATTTGTTTTGAACAGGAGTGCCAGTCAAACAAAGTCTCCGGTCAGCGATGAGATCACAAGATGCTCGACAACCAACTGTTTGAATTTCTTTAATCGAACTTGAAAGGTAGGCAGGCATGAGCTTTGACCACAGTAGGACAAAGAGAAAAGGGCGTACTGGGCTTCATCTAGGACAACTCTGAACCAATGAATACTCTGTAACGGACTTGTAATTTCTGTACTCGAAATGGTTGTCATGGGCTTCTTCCTCTTTGTCCCTCCAGTCTTCGTCGTCGTAGGTCTTAATGCTTCAAGTGACATTCCGCTTGTCTGAAGCTCAACGATCTCCAAATCTTCATCCTCTCCCAATTTTCCGCGGTCCATCCCATCATCGCTGCTGTCATCGTCACCACCTTCACCCTGAACTTGGGCAGACTTATTTTGCTTCGAAAATTCCGAGGCTAGAGTCGCGTATGTCGTAACAACGACATCAAAACCCGCTAAAAATTCAGGATCGGGTCTCCGTGCATTGCCATGGTAAACGTACACCCTCAAGGGTGTACCGTCTCTCACCGGCTTCTCAGGCTTCGTGGGCGCATGTGTAGTAGAATTTGTCATGGTAGAATTTGATGTCGAAGCTTGTGATGCTGTGGACACTCCAGCTGCCATAGAATCGGGCAAGTTGGCCGAAAAGCTCGCTGCAGCTGCAGCCGCAGAGGCTGCAATCCCACTGCCACCAACGACGGTCACCTCACCACCCCAATGTTCTCGAAATTGCTCCTCCCAGTTGGCAACAGTGGATAGTGGGCAGATGATGAGAGTAGCACGACTTCGTGCCTTTATACGACATGCTCGGACATATTCTACTTCTGTTTTTTCCTGTCCTCTATCGGCTTTCTTGGCCTTTTTACCTTTGGACGACGTATCAGGCATGCCAAACAAGGAACCAGTGAAATGAGAAGCACTTGGATTCCTGGGTGGCGGATCCAGTGGCTGCGTTGCAAAATTTCTTGCGCTCTGTAACGTTGCAGCAATCAAGGAAACGCAGGTGATTGTCTTACCCAAACCCATCTGTTTCAATTAGCCAGGAATCAGCGAATAAGTCATCGAGATTAGATAATGGAGAGGAATGCGAGGCAAAAATAAACATATGACATACATCGTCTGCCAGAATAGCGCTCTTCGCTTCCTGAGGCTGTTCATGAGATTCTTCCTCTGTAACGACATTGATCCATCGCCTGCGTCCAGTCATATGATCAACGGTACTGCGCCACAAGGAGGAGAACAGTCTATCTTGGAGAGGCTTCTCACGCTCGCGATCAAGAAGGAATGTTAAAGCCTTTTTCTGGTGTGGATACAGCTTTGTCGCTACATCAGGACCTGGCAAGAGCTTGATGAACAGTTGCTGTTTTTATGGAAGTGATGAATGGTACCTGGCTCCGTTTCCGGAAGCTCAACGCCGTCTTTGAGATTCTTAAACAGCTCATCAATCTGGGTTCTTTGGATGTCCTGGGTCTTTCCAATGGCGAGGCCTGGGGCGTAATAGTTATTTTGGAATAGCCACCCGATGTCGCATCCAGGGGGCAGATCGTGAGGATTGAAATATGGATATATACGCAGGCGGCAATCGTTATCGAAAGGCGGAGTCGGATGTTCAAGCTTCAGATTATGCTGGTGTAAATGCTTTCCGACGGCTATGACGTTTCCCTTTGGGGTGTGCACAAGTAAATACATCTGCATGATATGGAGCTGGACGAGGAGAGGGTGAGCATGCCTGGGCAGGAAGAACAAAAGACAAGAAACTACGCACAGGGGAATTTCCCCTGCGAATCTTGGCCTCGATGCGAATGAGACCTTTGCTAAGCATTTCGCCGATACTTTTGGCAGCTTTCTGCTCGAGGACGCCAAATTGCTCTCCGGGGATGATAATACCAGTGGGGGTGCGTTCTGTAGGGGCTCGGAGATGAATGGTCTCTGAACCAGGGATGGAACGGGGATCGGGATGGAGCCTGACGGTAGCCCACTCGTTTCCGAGCACTGGGTTCCGGGAAAACAGATAGTGAATATGGTAGAGGATGAGGGCATTGACGTGAAGCTGGCCAATGCAGACGGGGGTCTTTGGGGAATGGTCTGGCTTGAGAGGATGGAAGGCAAAAGGGGGGGGAGACGGGGAGGCTGTGAGGTCGATGACCTGGCAGTCGGTAGCCTGATCGTTTGTGAGGTCAATCAGTCCCGCGGTCGACCCAGCAGCCATGCGGCAGAAGACAACAACAAATCAAACAAATCAAATCAAATCAAAATGATCGTGTTGGCCTCGCTGACAAATCACGCAACAACACAAAAACAACACAAAAGCTAAGTCCATCCCATCGCGTAGTACGCCTCCCGCGCTGCCCCCTCCTTGGCAATCTGCTTGCTGCCTCCCTGTCCAGTTCCCTTCGCTATCCCGTTCACTGCACACCATATCAGCTACAGATCTCCCGTCGCTGTTGCAAACACTCACCACGACATTGCACAGACCACTCCCCCGCATGCGCAGGCCCCCGGAACTCAGCAATGTACTCAACCTTCACTCCCCGCTGCGCCGCCATCGTGTTGAACGTCGGTAGAAACGGCGCATTTGGTGTCGCCGGCACTATGGGGTTCATTACGGATCCTTTCGGTGCCTGGCTCGCAGTGATCGCTTTCAGTGCAGGCGACTGCGAAAGCTTCGCCAGCGACTGATACAGTGCACTCATTGACATCCGTGGCTGTGGAGGCACTCCTCCCATCGGTCCCCCTCCGTTCACCTGAGGATACAGCGATGTCTTGTTCTGCAGATGTGGCGGCAACTGACGAGCTGAATATCCAGCTGGGTATGGGTGCGACGCATTCAGATACGGAGCCGTCGGCGAATACGCATGGACAGTGGTACCAGCAGCAGCCAAAGTCGAAGTCGGCGAGGTTGATGTCGATGTAGACATGGTGGATGATGCCGGAGGTATCCCCCCGAAGGAAGTCAAGGACGGGCCATCAGCCCCGTGCTTGGATTTCTTCGTGGCTGGCACGTCCAATTCCATCCCCCCTGTCGTCGATGACATTGCTATCGTCGGTGTCAGAGAAGTGTTTTGCTGCTGCTCATGATACTGCACAAGCAACTCAATCCACTTCCCCACCACCTCCTGCCCAGACTGGCTAAATACAGCCCCAACGTATGCGTAAAACACTCTTCGGCATTCCTATCCTTGTGTCAGTCAAACATAAAAAAATCGCATCAACAAACATACTTCAGGCTCTTCCCGTTTAGCTCTATATTCAGCAAGACATATAATCCTCGAAGCCATCTGGTAAGATTTTACCCATCCTCGTATTACATCGGTATGCATTAGTTTTTGTGTTTGACTCTTTCCAAGCATGAGTAATCAAACCCCCTCCGGTTCCACGAGAGAACAATCCATACCTTGATTTCTTCCCCAGACAACAACGGTTTTTTGCTGAATAATGCGCAAACCACTGCCGTAGCTAAGACCTTCTCCCCGAGCCTTTCCAATCGTCTATTATCCGTGAACATATCTTCCGCAACGGAATTAAGCGGCCGTAACGACTCATGAGTGTACACCTCCAGCACAAGTTCGCTATTTATCTCGGGAAGGCAAGGCAGCTCCAATACTCTGTTCGTTGTACGGGAATATTCTCCAGATCGAGTCCTTTTAAGACTCGTGGAGGAGGATGACCCCGCCGGTGTGGATTGCGCATGTTGCATAAGGGGTGGAACGATGAGTTGAAGTTATAAGAATGAAGACAACCCTGAACTAAGGCTTTTGTGGGTGCCCGGTCTATTACATTTTCATTCACACGCTCCGGATCTTGCCGCCCCGTGCCAGTCTATCCCTAAATTGGAAAAAAAATAAATTTCCCAAATTTGTCATTTAAGCTCGATGACACCTCGATGACACACGAAATCGTCAAGTCTTCTGAGACCTCAGCACAGAAGCAAGCTAAGTATAACCATATGTATATTAATGTGTTTGATAGATCATTGAAGAAATGTAGTCTAAGATGCACAGAATGTCTATCAGTCTTCACCTAAATCTTCCTTCGAAGAACAGCCACGACATCGGCGTTCCCTTCTGTTCGCTCTAGGCGTTCTATCTGCTGCAATAAACTGGAAAATGACGTCACAACGGACGTGTCAATGTTGTAGAACGAACGACGTACCTTTTCGTATCCAATTTTACCAATGCAGGACAATTCCTGGCCAAATGAAATGAACTTTGGCAGATAGGACATCGAGTATCGCCGTTTGCATGTTTGATTTCCCTCTGAACAGGTTCGACTACAGGTGGTCGGGATGGTGTTGAACTTGTAGGGACCGGAGCGGGTTCAGATGAAAAAGGCACTTTCGGTGAGACTTTCGGTGGTTGTGGTTGCTTCTTCATTAACCGATTCAAAATTCGGTGTAAATTCGGATTACCCGTTTGTTGCAGCACGGGTTGGGTAGGAGCCGCACGATTGGCTGGCATAGGTCTGTTAGATTTTGGATTCATCGGTCGAGGCTTCACCGGATGTAACGGTTGCCCAGCAATTAATGAAAGGTGCCCTCGAGTAAATAGCTCCTCGTCGATGTTTCTGATAGCAGCACTCTATTTTTTCTTAAATTCATCACACCATCATTTCTATCGGAGAAACACTCACCCGGAGTTCCCAAGATTCATCGTCGGTATGAAGAATCAACATTTCTCGGTAATCTCGAAGATTTGCAGAACTGCGTGTCATCATACATTGTCCGGGACCATGCCGAGTTCCACACAATCCACATTCCTCTAGGACAGGTCTCGACTGTGGTTGATGCGTTACCCCAATTTGGAGATCGTTTATTGCGAAAACTCCTTCAAAGTGAGACGGTGGTCGTGGTAGATCAGTCTCTATGTCTTCCTGCGGCATATCCGAGTCACTGCTATCATCTGCTTCTTCAACCTCAGAATACACAGAGCCAGAGGTATCCGACCCAGGCACCTTCTTCCCCATCTTCTGCTTCTTCACCGTTTGGCTTCCCTCTTGGCTCTCGTCGGTACCCATCTTCCTCTATAAATGTAATTCAGCAAGATATGAAAGTCGGCTAAAAACGTTCACCAGCCTTGGCAGCAGCAGCCGCTCTCCGATATCCGCGTCCAGATTTAGCTTCTGCCTGAGCGACCTCCTTCGCTCGCTCATGTTCGATTTGTTTCAAAGTCAAAGCCCAAGAGTCGACTTGATCGTTGTCCTTGATCTCCTCGAGACTATCTCTATCCGCAGCCCAAATTTTGGCGAATGAGAAAGCCTGTCCCTCTTTGGGTTTATCTTCCTGATCGCCCTCTACTTCAGTCTTTTCAATGAGTTTCAAAATGTCCTGATCCGAGTCTAAGTAGAATTAGCTCCCCGATTCTCTGAGGCACCAGCTACCTACAGGTGATGTCCCTAGTATTGTCCGATTCGTCAAAAAGTTTCTGCGCTCCATAGGTCAAAATGGATTGAATATCTTCTCCTGCTTCATCGTCACTTTGGTCCATTTTTTGCACAATGAGATGATCAAGCACAAGTTTCTTTTTCCCGACTTGCATGATACGATCTGCCACAGCCAGCTCAACTACAAACATCAACTTCATTCTGCAATCAAACTCACCCTCCGGAGAATCTTTGACCATGAGCTTGAATACAAGACATGTTTTCTGCTGGCCATAGCGATATGCGCGAGAGATGGCCTAAAACACTAAGAACAATTGACGATGGCAACAAAAATTTATGGAATACCTGTAAATCTTGATGGGGGTTAAAGTCGGGATCAAAAATAATCACAGTATCGGCGCTCTGAGAATTTGTTAATGACTCATACATCATGGTCAAATCAAACCTTACAAATAAATTGATGCCAACGCCCTGAACCGAATCAGCACCAGTACATAAGTTGACAGTGAAAAACATACCCCAGCACGAGTTGTCAAAAGGTAAATGAACACATCAGATCCAGGTCTGTTAAATTCATCCATCCCCTTTTGTCTCTCCGTTCCCTTTGTTTGTCCATCCTTTGAAAAAGGGTCAGCCCTATCGTCAGTCCCAGCCTCGAACCACCTACCAAACGCAAAAAGTTGAACTTCTCACCGCGTAGGAAATCCTCAATAATATCCAGTGCAATCACAAACTTGGGATTTCATCAATGTCACCATTCACCATGAAGAACGGCAGATTTTTCACCTGACTAAACAATAATACCCGGTGTCCACGTTCCTTCAACTGGGGTAACAGAGATTTCAGTAACCGAAGCTTGGCGCTGCCATGTATCAGCTTCTCATGTTCTTCTTCTTTTGACGAGAAATCTTTCGGTTCGATGTCCCGAGAGTAGAGATAAGGATGCTGTAAACATCTATGATGCATCATCAGCCATATCAAATAATTGAATCTGAGATTGACACACTTCCTCATGTGCATGAGTACATTGTTCAATTTTCCCTTGACGCTCCCGAGTGATTTTGTCGTTAAGCTATTCAATATATTGAAATTGTGGGCTACGACAAGATCACACATTATAAGCTGATTTGACCAATGAAAAAGTGACACGACGCACTGTAAATCGACTGGATAACCTCTTTCTGCAACGGTGTCATAGAAACAGGGACAATGACTTCGTTCTAATGTATAATAAAGTACAAGACTCTCAATATGAGAGGTCTTTCAGCTGAGCGACTCGGTCATACCTTTGACGGAAGCTTCAGCACTTCACTCTTGATTCTCCGCAAGAAGTATGGTCGTAATCGATTATGCAGCTCCTTGATACTCTCCTCGTTGATGATCTCGTATTCCTTTTCCAAACTGTAGAGATCAAACCATTCCTTTGGATCCAAGAAATTCATGAGATTGAAAAGTTCACGAATATTGTTGTTGAGCGGCGTCTGAGCGACAATTGTCAGCATTTGAGATTTAAGCGATTGGAAAACTCAACTCCTGTCATGATAACACGATGACTGATTTTGAGCTCATTCAATTTTCTGAACAGTAAACTCGCATCATTCTTTACTAAGGACACAAAGAAGTGTCAGTATACCATGCTCTCAGACGTCAACATATAAGAAAATTTATTGCAACTCACATCTCTGGCCTTCATCAACAATCAACACCTCCCACCTATCCTGTTTCTTAAACACGGTCGTGAAATCTCTTCCCGTAATATTTTCGTAAGTTGTCACAAGTACATGAAACTTTGCTGGTGTATTCGTTGTCAAATGATTCCCATGAAATAGCTCAAACGACTTGATCACATTCCTCGCCTTCTTTTCACCATAAAACGGTACCACTCGAAGTTCCGGTGCCCAACGTTCAAGCTCACGAACCCAATTGGTTATAGTCGAGTTGGGTACAACGATGAGTGCCGGAAGGGCTTTAAAATTCTTAGCGATAAACCCGAGGAAAGTTGCTGCTTGAACAGTTTTGCCCTATTGGCCATCAGCAGCATTGGTACCACCCGAAAAACTAGGGACAAAGGGGACTTACGAGGCCCATTTCGTCGGCCAATATACATGGTTGATGATTCCACCAATTATTACACAACCAGTTGAAGCCATCGAGTTGGAAATCCATAAGCTTCAGGTGTGAAGGCTGACCAAGCTTCAAGTCTGCTGGATCTTTCAAAAGGTACTTTTTCCTATAATCATCCTTGACTCGGTTATCGAATTGCTTTACATGTGCTGCACTGAGCCTAGGTATCTCGACAGTCCGAGAAAAAACATATCGAGAAAATGCACGCTTGAATGCATCATAACCTAGTTCTCCGGAACGTGGCGGCGAGTCCCACGAAGCTATTCATTATGTATGTAGACCGATAGCTGTGAGGGGCTCAGATAACATACCTTCGTCATAACCGAGGTCATCCCATTTAATGAATGCCCACACGACTCTTTCCATCAACCTCATTGATATCGTTTCTCCATTTCTCTCTTCCCACTGTTCCGCCGTCATAGTATTCTCCAACGAATTCAGCTCTCCTTTCTCAAATACCATGTTCTTGAGCTCCTTCATCTCCTCATCCTTCTCTTCGTCACTGGTAACAATCTGTCGCTTCTTAGCATGCTTACTCTTCTTCGACAATGACTTTGGCTCGGGTGCCCAAATCACAACATCTAGAATCCTATCGACAGTCTTCCAAGCAGGCGGAATATACCTCTCTGCATCAGGTAAAGCATTCCTCATACCAAGTCCCACAGATGGAGCTCTGGACTGTTCCACTCCACTATCACCCGCACTCTCTCCAGCACCAACTTCAAACTCGATATCCTTCTCCTTCTCCTCGTTATCTATACCATCCTGAACTGGTTCACCCAACAAGTCAATCTTTGTGCCACCACTCAGGAAATTCTTCAGCTTGCCCACATTCGTTGACACAATCCACATGTGCGGAACCCAGTTCAACCTTCGATAACTTCTGTCCCGCCATTTGACTAGATATTCCCTAGGAAGATGTTCTTTGTAGTTCGGTACTTGGTCTTTTCTAGAAGGCTCGAGAGCATCAGGAGGGTATGGTCGCCAAGCGATAATTTTATCCAAAGGGTAGCGATAGGAATGACAGTCCGCACAGAGCCAGACAGTGTTGAACTGGTAGTATTCTGCAATCTGAGGGAGGGGAGTAGATTTTGGTAAGGAGGAGGGAATGGGAAGGTGGGAGTAGTGTGCGAGACGTTTGCATGTGAGGCAGCGGAAGAGGAGTTCTCTCGAAGGCGTGTTAGATAAATCGACAGAGTTTTGTATGCTGGACTCCGCCTCTTGTGTCCCATCAGCCATAATAATGTCTTCGCTGTCCTTCACCGGAGGGGGTGGAGGCGTTGCATCGGTGGCCGGCTTCACAGCGGCCTCCATACATCCCATACATATTCCACCCTTCGAACATGCTCCTATGTTATTGATCGAATGAGAGAACATATGGAAGGTTCAGGAAGTATATACCACAAACGAAATATGTCATCTCTTGTATTCCAAGTTCTTTTCTCGGAGGTACACCAATCACTTCATCCGGATGTCCTTCTTTCCACTTCGCGACTTCGCGCTTTCGTATAGCCTTGAGTATATCATCCCGCTGGTGGCCCATACAACCCCAATGGGTAGAAACACAGCACTTCAGACTATCAATCAGACGATGACATATAAACATCCACGTTATTCTCAAAGGATGGCAAAACATACCACTTCACCCAACCACCCAACCTCTCAAACCTATCTTCTTCGTCCTCTTCATCTTCATTTATCGTCTTCTTCCTTCCTTTCCTCTTCTTCCATGCCGCGAACTGGACATTTGATGGCTTTCCATGACACTTCTCACAGAATCTCCTGTGCTGTCTCAACGGAAAACTTTCATCGTCCGAGAAAAAGTCTGAATCAATATCATCAATCGAACGAACGCAACCATATTGCGGTTCCAATCTTTTCAGCTGTTTAAAAAATTTGCCCTTTCTACCGTTTTTAAATATATGTCTGTTTCGTCTACCATCTTCATATTCGTCTTCTTCATCCTCTTCATCATCGGTATCATCGCCTCTATACCTCATAGATTTGAACTTCAGTTTTAACTGTCTCGATTTTGTAGTTCTCTTCATACCAAAGCCACCGTCTTCCTCATTAAGATTTAATACAATCTGCCTAGTCTTCCTCGGGCTAAAAGGGAGCTGTCCAGATTTTTTGCGCTTATCACTTTGTCGAGTAACAGGTTTGTGAGGTAAGTCGTCGTCACTAGATCCAGTCTCATCAAAGTCGCCCAATTCGTCTTCACTGTCGTCATCACCGTCCCAGGATGAAGGACTGAGTACTGAGCCGTCAGAAAGGACTGACGGAGAACTCGGTCTCATTGATTCAGTGCTTAAAGATTCGGGGTTGATTCGGGCCAGGGGGTGAATATATGTTGCGTTTGAGTCAAATGGCGCGAGTGTCCCTGCCACCACACTACTTCCTGTGGAATGTTGCAGACGGAATGAAAACTCATGAGATGATGAAAGGACAGTTACGCACGATAAGTCTCAAGCAAGTCTGGAAACCACCATTCAAGTATAAAGCTAGGATGCTATATCAAAACGCGTAAGCCGTTGCATTTGGAAAGCCTAACTCAAAAGAAAACGCACGCGTGAAGCTATGCCTCCTTCAAATCTAGTAAAGTACCAGAGATGACCACCATACTCGTACTCCCCAATAATTTCATCGATTTTTGGAACTATACGAGATGACTGAGGTGACGTATATTGAGATTTACGTTCTGCACAGATTTGAGGTACCAAGATGTGTGAAAACAACTCAGCAGCTGCTGGATGATTTGACGCGTCCACACTACTAACATGCTCTACAGCCTCAAGGGGAGGGTCACTCAGGATAGGAATGACGGATGCAGCTCGCGAGGAAGCTTGAGACATCTCGAAATGTCCCTTGTGCCACAATTCCCGAGAGATGGTTGTGATGACTGAAGAGACAAAGGTAGAACCAAATACGGTAACACCCTTTACCCGCACGTGGTTTAACTCATTGTTGTGATAAATACATACGAACCCACTGTTGGGCCCCTGAAATACTACTCCTAAAAATATGATGCTTAATCACAGATCTAGTGGGTTTCCGTTAATTAGTTGTGTGTCTATTAGTGAATATACAATAGATATGTGATGATGCAAACACCCTTCATTGTACATTAGATGCGATGCTTAGGTTCATTTCCAACAGCCATTGATGACACTGTTGTGCGACTTCTTCTCCGTGATCTAAGAGTGTTTGAGAATCAAAGACCAAGTACCTCAGAGGCCTACTCACTGATACAGAAAGCATGAGGTACATAAGAGTTTCCATATGTGATACGCAAGGATCCAGCATCTGGCTTGAAACTTTTCAAGATGGCGGATTTTTGTTTCCCCACCCAATCGTCGCGATCAGCAAAGTAAAACCAGATACGTTGGCGGTTCTGGTGCAGAAGTGTAACATCTAAGTCCTGTATCTCGAGCATCTCCTCATCTCCCATACGCAATGTTGCACGGATGCTCTCTGGACTTCGTATGAGCTCGCGTAAGACTTTGAGCTGAAATATGGGCCATTCAAGCCCGACGAGTCTATGAAGAATGAACAGAGGAAGATGTTTTCCCACTGCAGATAGACGAGCAATGATGCGTCTTGGAACCGGTTTGAAGAGTGACTAGAGTCGGATGAGTTGGAGCAGTGAAAACAATGAATGCGGTGCTCACAGAGAGCTTTTTTCCATTGGGTGTATCTGCTATATGGCAAATAGTGGGGAAGAGTAGGAAGACACCGGCAACGAGGTTTGAACGCTGCTTGAGCACCTAAAATGTGGGTTCATAAAATGCCAACATGAGACGTAGAGTGAAACTTGCCTGTAGGGAAACCCAAGCCCCGACACTGTGACCGATCAGCATAACTCGAGCAGGGCTGAATTCTGCAACAGTTGAATCGAACAGTTCGACTGCACTCTGCACCTGCGCTGATAGGCTGTGCCTGGAATGTGGAAGAGTATCATGATAGATGCCCGGAGTGTGATCGATGTGGGAGTGTGCTAGGATGGCGAGGTTTTCTGTGAGATCTTTGTCTTGGAGGGCAGTCAGAAAAGGAGTGTAAAAGTCAAGCAGGCCGGGGTTTCCTGAGGATGAGTGAGTCGATGTCTACACAGAAGAAAACAGGTGGACCTGCCTGGAATAAACAATACAATAGTCTCTATCCGCATTCCGGGCTTGAGAGGGGGCCACCAGAGACAATGAGCGGGGCCAAGTGGATACGGGTGGTTGAATACAGCATTCATATAAGGCCCATTTGAAGAACGCTCTGGGAGGGGATCGAGGAACGAGGGAAGACTGGCCATGTGTACTGGCCAGCCGTGGGTGGAGGGGATGGGAGGATGTCTGTGCTCGTGCGAAACATACGAAACATACGCAGAGAAAACACAGCGTCCCAAACAGGCAATTCCGGATTTTTCTGCCACAAAAGGCAATTTCTGGTGAAATCAGATGTGATATGTCCCAAACAGGCAACTGCACTAGTCAACCAGCCCAGCCATGTCGCGACTGCCACCATTCCCTACTTCTCGTCGCTCCTCCTCTCAAACTCGTCAGTCTTCACACATTCCACCAACCACACGTCCACTGCATATTACTCGCCCGGCTTATACCTCCCGCCCAGATTCTCCCACCAATACAACTCCTGTGGGCCCTGCAAGACCCCGGCGCTCAGAGCTCAGGGATCGCAGAATAGAAAATGGCACAGAACGTGCCTCGCTTGTAGCATTTGAAAACAGATTCCGTGACAGCGCTAGTACCACTCATTCTGGTGAACTCCGTTCACAACAAGAGGCCCTGCACCCCCCTGCGAACAGAAAGACCACCGAACATACCAGTAATGGAGCAGAAACAACATCTACATCGCTCGCTTCTGCTTTGGATGCCTTTCATTCTGCAGGAACTTCGCGAAGGCGTCGGATGACAAATGCAAGCGACGAATACAGCTATCAGAGGCAACGGCAGGAGGAGATGGAAGCAGAAAAAGCTCGTCAGCAGCGATACCAAGAGAGAGCATTGAGGAAGAATCGAACTACCAGGATTGGTGATATCGATGGTATGTACTCGCGCCTGTTCCAACCCCATTGCTCACTCCGTGACAAGCCGTACTCGATGAGATCAAAGACGGATGGGAGTCTGTGAATGACCGGGACGTAAGGACCCTTCTGCATCCCCATTCCACCATCCTAAAGTTTCCAATTTAGTTCAACAACGTCGATCTCGCTCTTCAACTCCTCGATGGATCTTCTGTTTCAGGCAAGGACATGGAGTCCTTCAAACGGATAAAGCTCACGCTATCGAGTGCATTGAAAGGATCAGTGGATAGTATGTGTACATCTCTACGACTCTTATCAAATCTCATTCGTGACTAGAGCATTATCAGGCCTTTGCTGCATCTCTACCACATCATGCATCCCTTCTTAACCATCTCACAACCACCCAAAAACAAGTTTCTGACGCCCGTACTTCGCTACTTGAAGCCAAGGAGGCGCTAAACAACAAACGTGCTGATCTTGTGCAACTTTGGTCGCGTGGTCAGATGCTCGAAGAGATGATCACAATCCTAGATGAAATGTACGGCTATGGCCAGTTTCTCCGTTCATCTACTTGATATCTTTCATTTAGAGAACGATTGAAAGGTGTACCTGATCTTCTTGAGACACTGATGTCGGAAAAGAGGCTATTACAGGCAGCAATATTGCTTGTCCGTAGCCTAAAAGTAATCAACAAACCAGATATGATGGAAATAGGCGCTGTATCTGACTTGAGAACTTATCTTGTGAGCCAGGAAACTGTACGTCGTCTGACTTTCCTATCAGAGTCTTTCATGATGTTATTAATCAGGCTCTCCGAGACATCTTGGCAGACGAACTTCAAAGTCATCTTTACCTCAAGTCCTTCTGGTGTGAATCCCGCTGGTCAGCCTATCAACGAGGTCAACATTGTTGTATGTTCTGTGTACCTCAATCTTTTCTCTTTCGACTCAGTCATTGCCTATGCTTGCTCTTTCATATAGTCCCATTAGTTGAATTTGAAGCTGAACTCATGGACAAACAATCTACTGCTCCCTCTGCATCTAAAACTCGTCCTTCATCTCCTAGATCTCCCTCCTTCGGACCAACACGCCTAACACGTTTCTTGAATGATCTGGGAACACGGGCGAACGATCCGCCGCACGACATCAACGAGATCATCACCACCAATACCAGTGGTACTCTGACAGCCTCTCCGCATATCACTTCAGTATCCGCCTTCAACTCCCCGGCTACGGTATCTATTAATGGCATTACAACTGCACAAGGATTTGCCGGAAACCCAGAGGCAGATTCATTTGCTTATATGGAAACTCTCCTCGAATCTCTCGCTGTCCTAGGAAAGCTAGGTTCTACTTTGGATAACATCGCTCAGAGATTGCCTGGAGAAGTCTTTAATCTCGTGGAAACGACGATTAATGAAGTAGAGGAGAGAGCGGAGTATACAAAACGACAAAATGTTGGATCTTCATCTGCTGCTGATTCTATCGACGTCAAGTCTGACAGCGTATACCTGCTCATCAATCTACCTCCCGGTGCTTCCGCTGGAGATGAATATAGAGATAGAAAAGGGAGAGGGACTATGAAAGGCAAAGGGGTAGCGCTTGCTGCTGCCACAGCGGGGGGACGAGAAGCACAAGTCAAATCAACCTCACTCAGATTAACAGTGCTGGAGAATTCCGCTCGGCATATGGATCATGAAGTCATGAAAGATCTGTTTTGGACATTGTATTCAAAGTTGGATGCTGTAGCGCAGGGACTGAGAGTTGTTTACGAGGTCGCTAATCGAATAGGATCGGTATGTGAATCTGCTAGCATCATAAGGTGATACTGATGTTTCTGGATATGGGTTAGAGAAGGGATTTTAAGGATGCATCGGGCGCTAAACCTGGATCCTTGTTTCCGCTGACAGAGATCTGGGCCCCTGTTCAGGCTGAAGTCAGATCCTTTCTCCTAACTTTATTAACTGCTTATGTGACAATGTTTCAGGTTCGAACACTGATCAATGATTATGTGATCGACGAGCAACGAGGACTTTCATCCGGAAGGAATCCTATCTCATCTATCAATGAGATCCTACGAGAAGGAAAGTACTCCCGAGACAAAGGCAAAGTAGGTTCCATTCAATTCAGCTCCTCCTTTTGGTTGACTTACCGACATGATGTCTAGACTGTGTTCAGATTTGCAGATAGCGATCTCAAAGGTCTCTCCAAAACACTCAAACCGCACGAAGAATGTTTAACGCGTGTTTTGCGAGATACGATGCCAGGTCTTGTACAATCCGCAACAGGGGACACTCTGCTTTCAAATGCGATGGCATCTCCCATCACACCTTCCTCCACTGTTCCCATTGCCACCATGTCATCATCAACCACCATTGCCTCATACACGATACCAAACTCAATGATAAATCCGACAGGAACTTCCAACACAGTTCCCGGAATGGATCAACATCATAAGTTGTTGATTAAGCCTGATACATTCAATATAACGGTATTGTTTCAGCCTACACTGACATTCTTAGATAGGGTAGTGGATGTTCTACCGATGGGATTAGAGAGTGCGAAAGCATCGAGCACGGTGATGGAAGAGTTTGTATTGAAGGTTTACTTGCCACAACTAGAAGAAAAAGTGCTTGATCTATTTCACTTGACTGTTAGCAGTGCGTGGCTTCGATTTTTCATCTTATGGTTATTGGATGTAATTGGTGAGGGTAATCAGGTCCGGAGGCGTTCTTGCCTGATCCGCTATCGACTAATCTGTCTCATGAGCCTTTAATGAAGGTGCTTTATCTCTCCATCCATTCATCATATAGTCACTGACGAGTCTCAGGCTAGCACGCAATTAATAGCAATGACCAACTCTCTGTGTTCCATGCTCCAAAAGACACCTTTCCACAGAGAAAACTACTGTCGACTCATACTCGCAGTTGTCATTCAATTCTACCAACGCTGCAGCGACCGTTATCATGCCCTCACGATGGTACCCTTTACTTCGCCTACCGGGGAACAGAAATTTGCCTTGGGAGCAACGTGGGCACAAAGGTCGGAGATGGCACCTTGTTTGACGGAGTTGTTAGCTACCCCAGTCAGCCTTTCTGGTATGCGTGTGCCTGTGTGGGTGATACTTACGAAGATTTATTTTTCAGGAGAGCGATTTGATAAAGCAGCAACAACTTTGCCGACAGCAGACAAATATCGAGACTGAGTTACTTGGCCGGAGACCGATTGAGAAAGAGGATTTGATATCCTCTGTCAAGAACCTATCATCCCTTGCAACTCTATATCGTGGCGTTGTATGTTCTTGTGCAGTCCCTCTCTGGCTCATTGTTTACATGAAAGTATGTCCAGGCATGGTTCACGCAGCAGCTGAGTGCACTCCGAGCAAGGCCCGACGATTCGCTGCTATCGCCCACATCACCAAATGGCTTGGAGAGTTTAACTGCTCGTACCCCATTCACGCCGTTCATCTCGCCTCCGTTACCTAACAACGATGACGGTCAGTTGAGTTTGCCATTATCTAGAGAAATGGCATTGTAAGCTCCTCTCCGATGCGACCTGTGTTTTTCTTATGTGTTTTGATAGGCGGTTCCAAGCATTGTTGAAGACCTATGAGCAGTTGTCTGGGCTGATTTTGGATACCCTGAGGATTGATCTGCGGTGTCGAGCAGTGTTTTATCTGGAGGCTGCTATGCGACATGTACGCTTCTGCTCGACCAATTGATCATTTACAGAATACATATATATAGGGGAACTATGCACTCACATATGAAGTCACTGAGCCCGACCCTTACATTGTGGATCTGAACACGGATCTAGTGCAATGTGACGATATCACATCGACGAGTCTGCCATCCAGAGAACGCCAGTAAGTTACGATCTTACTTGTGCAGGAATGTTTGATTTTCATCTACTCGTCCTAGTTATGTATTTACGGGTCTTGGACATCTAATGGAACAGATGCTGATTTCAAACGCCCGTCTACTACGATTGCCGAATAAATACGGTATCAAGAAGATGATGCGGAATATGCTGGCGTTGCAGCAGAGTATCAAGACGCTCACTAATGATCAACAAAATACTGAATTTGAGCGCGCAAAGCAATATTATTCGTTATACTATCTGATGCCTCAGGTATGTTCCTCAGCCCAGTCATTCTTCAACAGAAATCTTTAAAGAATTGGTGATAAACAGGAAATGTTGGGTAGGATTCGCGAAAGGCAGACGTTCACTTTTGATGAGTATAGGACGATGTTAGGTTTCCAGTGTGGAGTGAATCCTGCGGAGGGTGACGCAAATGTTGCAAATGCTACTGATCGCAAGTATAATATGTATGTGATAGAGCTGCATGGACTAGTCATGGATGATACATAGTTTAGTGATGGTTGCGAGATGCTGTTTTTTTTACGTGCATACCATTAATTTTGTGAATCGTCAGTGAGAACTCGGTGGCCTGATCAACCATAAGTGCTGATATGTACTCATGATGCTCTCAGTTGATGCTGCGTACATACTACAGACAAGTGGCGTTGGTTGCGCCACTTGGTGCGTTGATCTACCTCTGACTGTTTTTTGATGCACTAACACGTTTCTAGCGGCAATCCACTTGGCCTGCAACTAACTTCATGCAAAAATATGCGAAAACGTATATCATTACGACAGTCCCGTCTTCATCGGCGGAGTAGCCGAACCTCAGTGAATGATCATTCTGATGAGGAACATTATCGTATACACATTTTTCTGCCATTCCACGACTTCTCCAGGAACGTCGGCATTTCCTGTCGTTAAGCTTTTCGAGGACGCCGTTCCCGGCTTAGAACGCATCCGCTGTTGCCCCCGCCGCCACCACTGATTCACTTGATGTCAGATTCAGATATATCGGATTCAGACGAGGAGATGACTATCGATTTTCGTGTACCTGGTGTCTCGTTAACATCTCCGAGGATTCTTGGTAGTGATATTACTGCTTCCCCTGAGCCCGCTGTCATCCGCCTTGAGCCCGATTCTGCTTTAACTGGTCAAACATATTTCAGGAGAAATACAGATACTGATCCTGTTCATGCAGGTGAAGAAACAGAACTTGGACAGTTGAGAGCACGTTGGGCAAACGTCATAAGGGGAGTAGAAGCAGCAGCAGCATCATTGACATCTGATTCGGGAGGTCAAACCATTAATCATAATCCTTCGGCTCGTTCGCCGCCGCGGCGAGGCGCGTTAGGTCTCAATCCTGAACGTGAGCTTGGATTTATGTCAACTTCGATCTGGTCATCAGCGGAAGCTACCTCTGGCTCTAATTCGGATGCACCTACAGTCCTCTTCGATCAATCTAACCTCTCCACCTCCCGAGCCTCGAGACCTCGCTTCGGCCGATAGCGAGTCCAATGTGATTCATCGCAAAATACTTCTCGTCCAACGAGATGGGACGGTTCTTTCACGAACTCCGATGTGTATTTTTCAACATCGTTTTGGAGTGTGCCATTTCCTGACATCCGCCAGCGGACCTGGACTAATGAGTCACCAGGGCTTGAACTGAGGGAAGGAGAAACTGGTCCAGCAAGGATGTTCGATCCTGATGGTGAATTCCTCGAGGGGTTAGAAGGAGAATGGGATGAAGATATGGCTCGCCTGTTTGGGTTAAGCACTACGGAAGAGAAAAATGAGGGAGACGACGCAATGACGAGGACTATGTTCTGGTTGTAATGCCTGACTGGCTCTGTAAGGAGAAGACTAACCAACATGGGTTGGATTTCCCTCTCTCACTTTTTCCTATCCATGATCTCTACTAGATATTTTTCCCATGCCAGTCTCTGTTCTCTGTTTTCCTCTTTTCACGGTTCACCTAGATTTTTGTTTTTGTCATGACTTAGGACTCGCAGAAAAGTCATTTGTTTTATTACATACTCGACCTTGATTTATTGATTTTCAAGGTATGCGTTTGCTCATTTTTATGATACTTTCTGAACATTCTGTTTCTGTTTCTGGTTTTTGTAGTCGGTGAGAGAATCACCTGCGAGTTGGTTCAGAACAAAACATTATTGAAATTGTATCTCTATTATGGGTAAGACGTTCAACAATACATGGCTAGGGTGAAAAGTATGGTTGAGTTAATCCTCACTTGATTGGTGGAGCTAGCTCAGTCTAAGAGTGGTGCTGAATTGTATATTGATACTGAATGATAACAAAGACATACATTACATAGGTAGGCAGTAGCGGTAGATTACTATGGGGTACCCATACTAGGCCTACCTCAACTCAGGAATTTGCACCCTCTTTCTTTGCTGTTCATCTGTTAATTCTGGCCACGTTTTCACCATGAGCTTGACAACGCCTATCAAAGCTCGAGCCTCGTTTTGCTTAATCGCAGTGACTTGTATATGAACACCAAGCCCAATAACTATCCCATCCTTCATGCACATTCTGCCCTTGTTCTATTCCATCGCCTATCTAGCCTTCCCGACCCATTGCTTGCGAAATGTAACGGTCGACGACAACGACTCTTCAATTCAGTATATCGGACAATGGAGTCAATCTATTCCAAATGACTTGGACTATGAAGGGTCCCATGCTTATACCATGAGTAGTACCTCGGAGGCATGTGTCAACTTCACTGGTCAGTACTCTGAAATCTCAGAAGGCGACTCAAGTTGAATTCTTCTGAAGGCATTGGAGTTTATCTTCTGTCACCGTTATGGCCATACGCTGTTTCCACGGCTTTGACGTTAAACTCACGGCCTACCAATATCGTTGACTTGACTGATTACGATTCACCTTCACCACAGGGAGTGGGTCAGAGACTGTTAGGTCTGCTGTAGTATGGAGTGCTGAGAATCTTGACACATACTCTTCGCATTTCTGTTGGGCGCGGTCAACAAAATGCGATCATAGATGGACTCATGTAAGTCTTGAGAACAAATCATTCAGACCATCTGTCTTTGATGGAGTTTGTACAGATATACTGTGGTCGAGCCGGGAGACTCATCGAATTCTACAGCTTCAGATGGCCGTCATCGTTTTGGCAGTGTTATTTGGTGTCCTGATTCTCGGTCTATTACTCTGGCCATGCCTCCGACGACGTGAACCGGCTACATCTGAAGCTAAGGCAACCTCCAGCGGGCAGAAGTCTTACAAGTGGGCGGAGGACGATGGCTCTGTGATTGGGCAGGATCCTATCGGTTCTCCTCACGGCCTCTCACGACCTGCTCCACAGACGTCTTCTCCACCTAGTTAACGCAACAGTGGTGGACCATGGTCAACTTCGTCAGTTGGCGGCCCTGGTGTTTAGAACATGACGGGAATTGGGACGAGTGCGAGAAATTCACATGCGATGAATTATCATCAGGACGACCATCAACATTCTACTAGCCACTTCGTGGCTTCTCAAGGTTTTTCAATCTCATTGCTCTGATGAGTTGCCAAAAGAAATTATGTTATCATACCCAACATGTATTTTATTGTGACGAGAGGAGCGGAATCTTCAGAAGCCGTTTCAATGGCAGATTGGCGCCTTCTCTTTGCATTCGTGGCATAGAAAGTAATTGCCCTGTGTTTTCAGCTGGATGCTGTTGGGAAACGTGGAATATCCAAGGTGATTGTGCGCAGAAGCCAGGTGTAGTTGAATCACCCCTATCATGTAAATTTGATCTTGTCAAAGTTAAGCACGTCTGTATGGAGGACGAAAATTTTTGAAGGAAACAACTCGCCGCGGGATCGGCTCAGCGTCAATTGTCCTATAGATGCCCAGGAAATATTGCTATGTTGTTTTGCTGCTCACAGCACATTCAGTGCTTTGCTCAGCGAAACATAACGATTGACGATAGCGACTTGGCCGACAATCCCCAAGGTGCTGCCACGTATTTCGTGTCTCTATTCTGTGGGCACTTGAGTACACCTTGACAATGAAATGTATCTTTGCAAACAATAAACACCTGAGAAACCTTGAGATGAAACTGAATCTCTACAGATACTATTCTGACAAAGGCTGCTCTATACTATTACGACTATGCTACTACCATTACATCACCGCTTGATTACCACTGCTACACTACTAATACCCTGATCCATTGTCCAGAGAAGATCTGAATGTGTCCTAAGATCCTACATTCTCTGATCACCTCCCATATACATCAGTACTCTCAGAACCACCAGTATTCAATGTTCTCAAGATGTTCATAGACCCTGGTGTGCTTACATGTTGGGAACTGAGGGTGTTGAACAGGCTTGAGGAAGTAGACTGCATCGTGTCAACAACAGAGGAGCCGGCACCCACACCAAGCATGGGTACAGGATCTTTGTAAGTTGCAGTGTCCATACTAGACAACTGTCCTCCAGTCATTCCAAGATCGAATAGCGGCTGTGACATCTGGGTAGAGAATACAGCCTCTGCCTGCTTGTTTGCACCAATTGTTGCCCCACCAAATACATTTGAGGTCCCAGCATCATTGAAGAAGTTTGGTGTACCGCCAATGGTACCAGGAACAGATGTGGACGGCTGAGGGGCGTTGACGTTTCTAGCTGAACCTAACGCACTGAAATTGAACGAGAATGGGTAATAACCCATTGCCAAGGTATCTGAAATGTCAACTGCCCTATCTCCAGGCAAAAACGGATCGAAGGTGGCCATTGATTGTTGATTATCTGACCCAAAAGTGTTATTGGGGGAATTCGAAGGTACACCAGCAAAATCTATGCGACTAGGTTCTCCCTGGATCGGTGGATACAACGATGGCTTAGTTGTGAGCTTTCGTTTCGACGATGCCCTTGCATTTCTCCTTTGTTTCGGGCCATTTCTTGATGGTGTGAACTGGCTCGTACCACCCAGTGGGGTGGATGGAGGTAGCAGGGCATTGAGTTCAGCAGTTAGTTCAGCAACCAATTCATCATCATCATCAGGAGCAAATTCAGCAGTAGAGTAACCAGCACCCATGTCAAAGATAGGCTGCGACACGTCGTATCTGGTAGCCAATGTATTGCCAGTTGTCATGAACCCAGCAGCAGGAATACCGGCACTTGGGTCAAGTGTAGGTTGAGGAGGATCTGCGGAATCTGGCAAGGTGGATAGATATTGGATCATTTCATATCCAGCGGCCAATAAACCTTCAACTGTAGTAGATTCAGGAGCAGAAGTACCGGCACCGAGGTCAAAGAAAGGTTGAGATGGGCCTGACAATGTGGATGAAAGCTGCAATGTGTCGTATCCGGTGGCTAATGTACAGTCGGTCGTTGTAAATTGAGCAGCTGGGATACTCAGGTCAAATGTAGGTTGAGAGAGACCTGTGGGATCTGACAACGTGGATAGAAGTTGCAACACTTCATATCCAGTAGTCAATATATTGTCAGCCGTCGTAAATTCAGCAGCGGAGGTACTGACACCCAGGTCAAATGTAAGTTGAGAGGGATCTGATGGGGTGGATAAAAATTGCGACGTGTCGTATTCAGCAGCCAATGCATTGTCGACCATAGTAAATTCAACAGTAGAAGTACCATCAAAGGTAGGTTGAGAGGGACCTAAGAGCTCCGATGTATCGTATCCAGTGGCTAGTGTATTGTTAACCAGGGTGGGTTCAGTAGTAGAGGGGCTTGATCCAGATAGGATAGGTTGAGAAGGACCTGCAACACCGGACATGGATAGAGATACCTGGGCTTCGAGTTCGGTAGCTAATGTATCGTTGACCACAATAGCAGAGGTGCTGCCGATCAAGACATGAGAGTGTGTTGTGGTACCAGTTGCGATGTTAGATGCATTTGCTGAAGAACCTAAATGCAAAGTCAGTACAGCGCTGAATAATGGAGTCGGAGACATTACACTTTGCCCTTTTCCTTTGTTTCGAGCGCTTTGTCAACAGCATGAACTGAATAGCAGCATCTGATGAGGTGGATGGAAATAGTAGAGTATTGAGTTCAACAGTCAATTCATTGTCAAGTTCAGTGGTCAATTCATTGTCAACTGCAGTAGCAGAGGCATTGCTACTTGACACAGGTAAGACATGTGAGGGAGTGGCAGTAACAGTTGCAGTGTTGTATACATTTGCTGAAGAACCTAAATGCAAAGTCAGTACAGTGCTGAATAATAGAGTTGGAGACATTACACTTTGCCCTTTTCCTTTGTTTCAAGCACTTTGTCAATGGTGTGAACAAATTAGCAGCATATGACAGGATGGATTGAAATAGTGGAGCACCAGATTCAACAGTCAATGAGTTGTCAGCAACAGTGCATTTAATGGCAGAGGTACTGGCACTCAAGCCAAATATGGGTTGAGACAAACTTGCAGCACCTGGTGAGGTCAATAGAGACACTAGGGCCTCAAATTGGGCAGCTGATTCATTGTCAACCACAGTAGCAGAGTGTAATAAAATGGCAGGCGAGCTGGGGCATCTGCGGCGGCGGACTATTTTATTTCTTTTCCATTTTCTTTTATTATGTAATAGTTTGCAATGCGTGGGACACTATGACTCAAAAGGAATCCGCAGAATAATTCAAGTAGACAAATACAAGTAAATACTGATTCGTGTATAAGTAGCTAAATCAATTAGCGAGGACTCTAACAAGTTCTCTTTGTCAACTCTGATAAAGAGTGTGCACTTAAGTTAACCCTAGCTTGAGTCCACTACACTAGAACTCGTTACTCACTACTAGCTCCTGACCTCCTTGGTCCTGAGCAGATCTTACTCTCATACAATCAACCCTCGACTGGTGATCAACTCTGATCACTAGTCACTTCCTCATAGCCGGGCCACAGGCTTAAGTGGACTGACCGGAAAGTTTAGACTCCGGAGGTGGACGACTGGGACCATACCTGGGCCCCAGTGTAGACCAGACCTTATAACCAGGTGGTGCTCAGTAGTTACTTGTACCT
>Ga0153966_100237_pt1 | contig 29502 bp, 32 predicted proteins | sample TSFL050MetaG_FD_104738 | JGI IMG/M metagenome (GOLD analysis project Ga0153966, IMG submission 104738) | Attine ant fungus gardens microbial communities from Florida, USA - TSFL050 MetaG | ecosystem: Host-associated > Fungi > Mycelium > Unclassified | place: USA: Florida, Paynes | collected... | reverse complement strand
TCAAGCAATGACTGAGAATCTACTGAGAACTTCCAAGCTTACTAAGCTATCATGTCAAGAAAGATAGGAGACATAGCAGGCATTTAACTGTCAAGTTCCCATTTGGGTGCAAGTGACCTGTCAAATCATTTGTTATCTGATTTGTCAAGTAACTCAACTTGGATATAGGTCACATCAATTGCCCAGTCTATGAAAGGAAACTGGCAGCAAGTGCAGACCACCTGCGATTGTGGGCTATTGTGGGCATCGAGAAAAAGTCACACATGTGTGACTTTGGCCAAGTGAGATAACGCGACACTCATACGTCACTTGACAGTTACATATAACAATCCAATGCCTGCCTTGAGAAGAAAGTAGAACGAGGAAAATGTCGGCATCTGTGTTTTATCACAATAGTTGTAGTTCACTCACAAGTCATCGATTGGAAATTTTTCATTCATCATGTTATCTTATTTTTTTTAAATCAAGAATTTATAACGCAGTGCTCGATCGCAGTGTACCCTGGTACAGAGCAAAGTCCTATTGAGGCAAACACAAATGAAAATCAGATTACTCACAACTAATCGGAATCATTTGAAGAAAGGGAGAGAAAAGGGAAAATGAAGAGGAAGGGAGTCAGAGATTGCTCATAGACGAGACAATGCCTACTAAACCATGTAGTCCATGCAAACACTGAAGGATCGCCGGACAGAAAAGAGACAGCATTTATCATTCCGTCTTCAGATTTATACATGTAATAGCTGCAGCTGTTCATAGTGTAAACACCAGTCTCGAAGTCGCGATGACCAAAACTAATCGGATGGGTGTTAGCATGCTGGCAGATTATGCGACACAGAACTAGGTATGAAGCTAGTCCGGTTGATTGGTGATGCGACGAGACGAAATCGACCCTCTTTTCCCCCCCATCACAGAGCTGTGGGAAAACTTGAACCACATGGTGGTTGGAGTTCAAGGAGCACCTGTCACGTTATCTTATCAGTATTCTGGATGAATTCTTTTTTGTCTAGCACAATCCAAGAACGACGACAGTGGCGGAATCATTCTTGTGGCATGATCCTCAACAGATTAGGCATGGCACGCCCCAATGGCAAAGATTTATGACCCAGAGGTATTAATGCAGCGTGAGGGTATCAATTCTGGCATCCATCAGGCTAGTTGATCTACACATGATGGTAGTTCAAGACAAAAACAAAGAAGCATGCTTCGACTGTCGGAAGAAGATAACTGTGGATACTTTTCCCCGGTGACCATTTTCAAAACAATCGTCTAATATATGAGACAGTCTTGGTTAAAACTATTATATCTGCCATCAACTTGCTTTCTTCTATTATTTGAAACTCAAAGGATATTTTCCCAGGAAAGTTATACGTAAATATCGAAGGAAACGCTGTAATGACCATGAAAATGTCTGAGTGAAGATTCAAACTGTTCGATCCTGTAGATAGACGATGAAAATGACAGCATCTACTTGCGGCGGTGATCGCGGTGAAATTCAAACTACGCTTCTGATATTTAATATTTGTAATCCATTTTCATCCAGAACCTGATGTGGCACAATTTTCATCGCGCTTTCAAGCCTGACCCAAATGTTGTGCAGGTTTTGATATCCATTCGACCGTGAGTATTCCAAAATGAGCGAACAAAAGGTCTCATGGTCAGAAATCGAATATCTCATCGAATCAGACGCCTCGTTGACGTTGGCAGATTCTTGGGATTATTGTAATCGTTTCCCCTTTTGGGCTCTACGATGAGACGAAAAATTAAAATTCATGCCATTTTTCCCAAAGTCAACATATTTTAGCATTTAGCGGCCGTGTACAAAATCGGACTTTTCGGGTGATGGCAGAATTCTCAGGAGTCAGAAATTGACAACACGAGGCCACTGACAAGTAAATTCACTTGAACTTAAATTCCGCCACTTGCCCAAACACTGAAATTATGAGCGATGATATGAGCTCTATACTTCCCAACATGAAACCAATCAACTCTGAATCGGCCTTAATCAGCGCCAACGACGGGCAAGAGGACCAAGAGTATTCGGGCTTTCCTCCACTCCCAAAACCGACTCCGATAGATTTTAGTAGCCTATTCAAACAGGAGTTGAATGCACGGAAGAATAAACCCGGCCATGTTCCCCGCCCCAAAAATGCTTTTATATCGTTTCGCAGCGACTTCATCCAGCAAACGTGTTTTTTGAGGGACCTTATCAGCGACCACCGCGAACTCTCAAGGTTAGCAGGTAGTATATGGCGGAAAATGTCGGATACTCAGAAAAAACCGTGGTTTGACAAGGCAGAGGAGGAGCGGCGTTATCACTTGGAGGTTTATCCTGGGTATCGTTATAGTCCGACAATTACAGATCGTCCCAAGCGTGCATATCGAAGGAGGAAAGATTTGATGTCGCTAGAGGAAATTTTGAAACCTCCTCATCAGCAGTTAGAATCATCACACTCTATAACACAAGATGCGGCACCACCACAAGTTCCATCAGCCTCGTCGGCATCAGGAACGCGGTTTTCACCACCTGTCTCTTGCATTGACCCATCTACTAGCTCGACAAACTGGCAAGATCCTGGCCTCTTTCCCGGAATTTACACGCACTATCCTTCTGCGTCACAATCAAATCAGGCCCTTTATTCCGAACCACTACCTTTGCCCTCCCCACAAGCTTACGGCAGCGGATACATCGATGATTCCGGACAAAATCCGGATACAGTCTCTAACGGATTTGATCATTTGCGGATCAGCGCACATTATGACGGAGGGTACTGGCAGAACTCAATGGTATTTGAAGTTTCTTGATGGCTCAAATGGAATTGAACTGATTGTACCTACTGCCTAGACAGGAGGCGTAGAATATACAATGGCACCGGGAAGTTCCGAGCAAGTTTCAATGAATCTCTCATCTGACGGACCAGACTCTCTGTATAGATGGAGACGCTTTGAAATGCCCCAACAAACATTCTACTCAGAAGCAAATCGAACTACAGTTCCTCATCTCTCGTACGATGCAAATCCTGAGGCCAATTATCCTTCCCATCACCCTTTAATTACACCTTCGATGCCGGCATCTATGGATCTCTACTACGGTGATTTCCCTACTCATGATCTTCCTCATTATTCCTGAATATGAAGTGAACTTATGGACTTCCTGAACAAATGCTTTAAATCTGATTTTTCTGCCTCTTGTTCAACAACAGTGATACTATGGATGGGAGACATTCTGCATTCTCATGACATTTTGACAAACGTTTTATTTATAATGATCATTCATGCTATTGCACATTTTAATTAAACCGTAGCAAAATGACATAAGACCAGTCATAGCTTATACCATCAATAAATGAATTAAATAAATGAAGTATATGAAATCCCTTTCTTGTGACCCTCTCACATCAGATTTCTTGTTCATACATATCTTCCCAACCTCTATCATCATCATATTTTTCATCATCATACTTATCATCATCACTTGCAATTTCAAGGTCATCATTGTTTAGCAGACGCATGCTGGCTTTGGGCATAGATGACGAAGCAACAGCGCCGACATCTTCCTGAATGATAACAAGCGGTATAGTCTCATCCTCATCGCTTTTATCGTCCATAGCCATGATAAAGAGATTTTCCTCGTCCTTGTCGTCAGTGATGGTATTGAGAGATTGGCTGAAAGAGGGAGGCGTCACATTATCAACAAAAAGATCTTTAAGAGCATCATAGTTAATTCTTTTGCTATATCTGGGGTTTTTCTTGATCAAGTTTCGGACTGATTCGGCTGCTGTGCTGCCGGAAGGTGTGGCAGTATCTCGTGGCTTGCGCCGTTTCTGGATAGATTAAGGTAAGCGAAAAACTTTCGACATATGCCCGAATCGAACCTTTCGACTCTTGGTAACTGAATGCGAATTATGTTCACCTTTGGCTAAATCCACTCAGCAAAACACCTTCACCTTTCATATGACAAGATATAGAATAACTGACCAGCAATTGCTTCTAGATAATCACGATTGAGTTCAACCCAGACGCGTTCTTTGATTCGGACCTCCTCCTCGCTCAGAATAAAATGATCTAGTTCATCTTCATCTAGCCCTAATAGATCATCTGTTACAGTGATTTGTGCGAGTCTGCGTTGCTCAGCTTCATCTAGAGCCTCGCTTAACTTAGTTCCCTGAGTGTTCTGCAAGAAAGCAGACACCTCCTCTGCAAGGACATTTGAGGCAGTTGCTTCAACAGAGCCAGCTGGCGGCACCCTTAGCGTGTGGTTGTCGACAGGCAATATGGTTGCTATGGATGAAGAATGTTGAAACAATGTAGGATGGAGGCTTTGGTGATCATCACTTTGAGGGCGAATACCAACCATAGGGTCGACGGCGTCAACGAAAATACCTTGTTGCATAATTGCAGGATCAATTGGGAAACGGTTGGTTTGGGCAGCCATTGAAACTGCTAGTGGAAAATTAGGAGTTTCCTTTTCACTATCCTCACCACGTTTCCTCTTCCCCTTCCTTTTTTTCCTCCCATTCCCTTTCGAACCCTCTGAGACACCGCTTGCCATTACCTCTGCAGCTTTACGTTCTGCCTCTTCGCGTTCGCGTCCTTTTGTAAACGCAGGTGGATCCATCTCATCATCTAGCCACACACTCCTAAAGTCGGCCAGAGTAAGGCTTCCACTTGGTGTAGCTTTGAATTCGTCTAAGCGTTTTTTGAGCGTCGTATCAGCAATTTTCACAACTTGGACAATCTCTTCCACGGAACGGCGGAAGTTATTCATGCGCGCTGCCAGGAGAAGTGCTGCACCACAAATTCCAGCTGGCCGACGACCCTTAGTCATCCAATCCCTGTCAAATCTTTGTACAAGACGGACAGCATCTGTTGCTACTTTATTAATTTCGTCACCAAATTCCAGCAGAGCAGCAAATCGAGAGATATAATGAGAGGGATCGACAAGGGGCAGCCGAAGATTCAGTGTCTGTACGAGCTGGAGATAGGTATGCCCCAACTCAAAGACGTTGACCTGGACAAAGGATTGTAAGGGGGAGCCAAGAAATGGGAGTCAACACTTACTTGAAGTAGGTCTGAGAAATCGATAAGCATATAATTGCGTGTCTCTTTCTGTCGACATGCAACATAAAGGCAGACAGCAACCACATTCAAACTTTTTCTCCCTTTGGTGAATTTGTGTTCCATGGCGAGTGTATACATCCGTCTTGCGGCCAAAGTAACGACTTCTGACAAGCGTAGAACATTTGCAATGTTTTGGATCTTTTTGGTTGCTATAATATGTTAAAACGAATTTTTAAGATATCGACAAAGGACACACCGCTCTCGATTGTCTGTTCACGAGAGTCACCACTACTTCTATTCCCGTATGGACCACCCATTCGAGCGTGCGCTAAGAGTATTGTGTCAGTCTCGACCAAGGAATGATACCAAGAAAGACCCCCACTTGCTCCCTGAGCAACAAATGATCCCTGTACAATGGCAGCACCATTAGCAGCTTCACCGAACGCAATTTCATTCACGATAGTATTTTCTTCGACCACAGTCCCACAACTGACGCAGAAGCCGTTCCCCGCTGCATGATCATATTCAATCACAGTCCCTCCGCAATCAGTGCAAACAGCCTGGGGAAAACCGATTTATGAGTGAGGCAGAGGTTCTGGGAGGTAGAGGTTTACCATTCAATTTCTGGTGTAATATCAAATTGCAGCTGATGATTGAATGCGTCAAGATCAGGTTGGAGGAGAAATTAGATGACATAGATGTATGATATTGTCACAGCGCATGTGTCACATACTACGTGAATGTCACCTGTAACGCAGATTTCTCTAGGTCAGGAACAGACCACTGCAAAGTTACTCCAAAGGGGGATTATTTTTGGATAAGTAATCTAGTATTAAGACGCAGAGGGCTAAATAGAACCCAGTGTCTGCGGGAGGAAGGAGTAGGGTGCAGTCCAAGACGGTGACACCAATACATGCAACACCTTTCTCTATCAAAATTCTGGGTCCAAAAAAAAGCATGTGTCATCTGACGGACTGACATTGATATCACCAATTAGTACAGGTTACAGGTTTTTCCAGCATATCAACGGCATGTGATGTTACAGACCACTAGTAAGAGATTATGAACTCAAAGTAGGCCATTTAGCTGGTCTGCTGCTCTGAATCCTTCCCCTACGTTAACGAAATCCAGGAGTAGGAACTGTGGATTGAGGTTAGCACCGCTCAATGGCACACATTCATTGACATTAGCGATGATTCTAGAGAATTTCAGTTTGACCGTCCCGTTCAAGTCAGGAACGACCGCTCACGAGGCAACACTATTGGTAGTGGGAGCATCTAGTGGATCACTAACGATCACACCATCTCCGATGGGGATGATGTTGATGTTGAGCGAATGGTTAATCATATATGAGTGGTCACCAACAGATAATGGACCGTTTATGCGATCGACCTCGCATGGGAAGCTTGGATCTGTAACACTAAAGGGTGTCTCCCAGATCTGAAGTCCCAAGTCAGACCTAGAAAATTCAAGAACCCGAGTGCTCTGCTTGCCATCTCGAATTCCGGTAGGATGAATTCCACTTGTGATGCATCAGCACCACTGTCAAGGAAAACAACAACCCTCTTTCCATTATCAATCATTTCTCCCAGAGTGGGCCATTCCGAGTTTTTCATTGGGACGTGTGAGGGAACGTAGGCCAAAGGCGTGATACCTGACGTGCAGTCACATGGCGCTTCGAGATTGGAAATCTGTTCGAGTGGACGTACCAGCATTATCAAATGCAGGCTTCCAGATATCCGTAACTGATAGGCCATCAGGATTAGTAAAAATGAAGGTAAGAATTTCATTCGGGTTGTTATCCAAAAAGGTTTTGACAGTGTTCAGATAATCCACCACTGGCCCACCATCGAATAGTATCTGTCAAAACAATCAAGTCATGCTTCTTTGCGGACATATATGACATACACAGCTTGTATGACAGAAGTGAATCACACCGTCTTTCCTGCATCGTAGTTAGTACGAATGAAGTGCAGAGAAAAAGTACATACATGTGGCCTTGCGCTTGAAGTAGTCGAACTCCTAGTTGCAATTGGGTCAGGATGTCGACTTCTTGGTCTCTTGCAACTAGTGAAGCATCACTCAAGATACACAAAACCACACTCGATGACCCAGCTTACGGATCAGAGGATCACTGCTGAATGCGAAAGAATCGTGAGCACCAACGACCGTCACATTTGAGTAGCTTCTGTCGCAGAGTTCCAAATGACCGTTACAAGCTGCTGCCCTAGGATTCGCAGTGAGTCATTGTCGCTTCAACTCATCTGCCTTCTATGAGACTGGCCTACGTCGAGGTACCGACAGTCCCAGAATACAGTACGCAAAACTAGCGAGGAAAAAGAGAACCTCGACCAAGTCTTTCATGATGTTTGTCGACTGAGAACAAGCTTTCTCAGGAACGTGTGAGAGAAGACTTGGATGATGGCTGAACTCGAAAGCTAGGAAGGTGACTGTGGGAATAGTTGTTCAGTCGCTATTGTTCAGGCTGTCGAAGCAGGATGAAATATCAGTCGGAATTCTAGCCGTGTATTTGGGCCAGAAATACCTTCTGATCATATCTCCAACAGAGCGCTGGCTGGGTCTCCGTTAATTCCTCGGCCAATCTTGTCGACTTATCAGTCAACACAAGAGGGTCCTCCGTTCCGATTCTCTTGAGGGCTTGGATGGCTTTGCGAGCAGGGCACTCAACACACGCATTAGCCGGGTTTATTCGTGAGACGGAGAGAGGCTCACCCGATATAAGTGTGTCTGACGTTTGATCTCTGTGACATTCGTCAAACCGCCTTCACCGAACCCTTGAAATTGTCTTTCAAGCACCCTAGAAATACTTTTTCCGATATTCATCTTGCCTTGTACAATACCACATAGCCTGCCTACAGCGAGGAATCGGCAAGTTTGTGGCGATCTTCGTTAAGAACTTGTCTAGTATACGTGAAGGGGTGGTTCTCAGGAGTATGTTGGCGCCAAGGAATCTAGGAAAGGATATAAACATTGATGTAAAGGAAAGAATACCGAGCACCCGATTCAACCAGTCGAGATGATTTCACATTTGCCTCACTGGAAGCTGGTTCCAAGTTTGCGAGTTCCTCGTCAAAAGTTTTTCTGACGACCTCTGGAATTTCTCGATCAACATGTCCTTCTCAAAGTTCCTTCATGATCCCCTGTAATAGTTCCATCAAACAATATAATATCCGCATTGACGCTTTACAATTTTACTGTCTACATCCCGCATTTGTTTTGAAGCTGTGCATTGATGAGTTCTTTCTTGAGGAACAAGAGAGCTTTGCGAAGGCGGTCCATCGACAATAAGACTTTCAAATACATCTTGCACACCTCACCTACCGAGACTGCGGCGGCGAAATCTGCGAGTCATTCAGATTCGTCAAACGCAGTTTGATGGCTGAAGGTTCTCGACATTAGCAATTGAGTTGGCATGGTTATGGAGGAAAATTCTTGTGTCTGATTCTGGCATAGTGGAAATTGAAGCTGTTTGCAAGTCTGAGGGATACCCGTGGAAGGTTGTATGCCTCCAGTTTTCACAAGTTCTGTGAGACGGATGATTCGTTCGAGCCAGCCACTGGGAAAATTATTGCGGACGCCCACAAACAGGTGGAGCTCGACTAGTGTTGTCCAAAGAGGCCTAGCAGAACTTTTTGCTACTCCGGACAGCTTGTATGCTTCTAAATTATCACGTGCACCCCCTAATTTTTTGAGCACCTATGTTTCCTATGTTTCGCCTTGAATGTCGGATGTCACGAAGAATACCTCATGCCACTCTGTGAAACAGATTGACCAACTATCTATCCATAAAATAACATCTGGCCAAGTCGTTATAGACCTACCGACTGCAGTCAAGGAGCTGATTGAAAACAGTTTAGACGCAGGTGCCACAAATCTTGGCAAGTTTCTTTTCTTCAGACCTACTTGTTCTCATTATCAAGAAGAGGTTAAATTCAAGCAACATGGGTTGGACAGTATTGAGGTGATTGACAATGGCTCTGGTATAGATGAGAAAGATCATGATTCTATCGGTATGTGTCTCATGCCTTCGAGAGGACTGTGATTCATTTTGATCCAGGACTGAAGCACCATACTTCTAAATTAAGGACATATGACGATCTTTTGTCATTGGAGACATTTGGCTTTCGTGGTGAAGCTTTGTCTTCTCTGTGTGCCTTATGTCAGTCTGTCCAAATTGTGACTTCCACTGCTGCTCCTGTGGGTACTTGCTTGGAATTGGATACAAATGGTAGGATAAAGAAACGTAAGACAGTCGCTAGACAAGTGAGCACTTCTGTCTTGTTTTTCTCGGAATTGACGTACCCGTTAGAGAGGTACCACAATCACGTTGAAAGGTTTATTCCAGCCTCTTCCTGTACGCCGCAAGGAACTTGGACGAAACATAAAACGAGAATTCTCCAAGGCACTCACCCTCCTGAATGCTTATGCTCTCCTGCCTTGCACCGTTGACCCAGGTGTTCGTTTGAATGTATACAACCAGTCTGACAAGGGCACCAAAACCCATTTGATTGCCACCCAAGGGGTACCCTCTATCAGATGTTCTGTAACTGCACTTTGGGGCCCAAAAGCACTCGATAACCTCGTTGATTTAGACCTTGAACTGGAAGTGGAAAAGGAACGAGGAAGCAAGCAGTTCCTGTGGGTTTCATTCTTGTTGTTGATCAGTCTTGTTTGACAGACTCTAGGGTGCGGACTGCACAAGTAGTTGGTGAAGGCCGACTTCTTGTATCTGTCCGTGGGCTTATATCCAAATTCAATGCTACTTGTGGAAGAACAGGAACGGATCGACAATTCCTCTATGTCAATGGCCGGCCTTGTACACTGAGCAAGGTATGGAGGTTAACCGGGAATTTCGGAGACCGAATCTCACGTGGGTACCAGGTTCAGAAAGCATTCAACGAAGTGTATCGATCATTTAATGCAACCCAGTCGCCCTTTCTCGTCGCCGATTTCATCGTTGCACCTGGTTCGCTACCCTTGACTCAGAAATATAACCTGCTCACTTTCTCGTTGTTCAGATGCCTGCGATGTGAATGTTTTACCGGACAAGAGGACTATCTTCCTTTATAGTGAAGACAACCTGATCACTGCTCTCAGAGCAAGTTAGCTTTTTTTATTTTTCATGTGCGTTGACTAATACAATGTATAGACCGCCTTAGAGAACCACTTTGACCCTCAACGTTGTACCTTTGATGTCACCAATAACACTCAGCCGCTGGAGCCTGTTCAAACATCATTGGATCATCTTTCTTCAGAACACCCAAGGTTAACGGTTACTAACCATACCTCTCGTATGGCCAGACACTTGTCATCGCTTGCTACTGAGCGTGAACGAAAAGCTTCCAAGCGAACTGATTCTCAGTCAACAACAATTTCATCTACATTGATTAATACTCCCACAAAGTTGATTGACGAAAATACAGCTTCATCAAAGGAACCACTCTTTATCCCCGATCCTGACGATGGTATGAACTCAGTTGAATCTGTCAGTGAACCTGCAGATACCTCCAGAATGCTAGTCCAGCATCCAGTCGTTGGGGCTGAGAAACAAAAACTAGATGTCGACGTTGTTGTCGATACTTCAAGGGCTTCTTGGCACCGATCAAACCCCTCTCACCTGACGGGTCACGTCGATAGAACCGCCGAGTTTTCAGATCATGCCTTGTTGGAGGCTCCCCACAAGAAATATAAATCTGACGCAGGAGATCGATCGTCCTCGACAACTTCGGTCTTGATTGAGACAGATGAAGGAAATCCCGCAGATGCTGACTCCCGTCAAAGCCCCAAACACGACCGATCTACCACCAAAGATCACTCAGACAGGTCCAGTCGAATTCAGAAAGGGTCTATGACAATGCATCATTTCCTGGCCGGATTTGCTTCAAACCGATCCCAGTCGGTAGAAAAAGTTCATAAAGTGGTCGATGGCATTCGAGTTGAAAGAAATACCTCGGACGACGAAGACATAGTGGATGAGGAGAGTTCGCAGGCCTCCCCTCCTGTAGATTCGAGAGACAGTACTCTGATCAGTGATTCAGCGGCTGACGTTGAAGATCCCACGGTTCTACCGGCTGAAGCTCATCACAATGAAATGGAGATCGATGATGATGACGATCCGGATGCGCTTTCTGTCCTTAGTTCTGTTCAACAAAGCATAGCTTCGAATTCTGCTGCTTCGCTGACCCAGTCCTTGGTACAAGCAGAATTCATCAGGACTAGTGGAAGTAATGATATTTCCATAAATTTCGACATGGACAAAATCAAATCAAATTACCAAAGTATGGCACCCTGTCTTCCGTCAGCACAGTTGTCAACAACACCACGAGATGACGCCATTCTCGAAGATGCTGGAATTGGCAACGTTGATAATGAGGCAAGAGCTGCTGAAGTACTCTCGCGTGTCATTGACAAGACAGACTTTGCGGAAATGGAGGTTGTCGGGCAGTTTAATCTGGGTTTTATCATTGCGAGACGAAGAAAATCAATTGCTCTATCCAACCGAATGATGGATGACCTGTTTATCGTGGACCAACACGCAGCTGATGAAAAATATAATTTTGAGAGCCTTCAGCAAACAACGGTTATCCGGTCTCAAAAACTTTTTCGGTGAATGGCTCTCAAGGTTCTATGTGATTGGTGACTAAATGTGGACCAATAGATCTCGACCCCTCGAATTGACCGCATCGGATGAAGTACTTGCTACTGAGAACCTTGACATTTTCAGGAAAAATGGGTTTGAAATTGAGATCAAGGAAGGAGATATCCTTCCAGGCTCCTCGCGACTGATGCTGACGGCTCAGCCTGTCAGTAACAGTACTGTATTCGACATGAAGGGTAAACTGTTGGATGTGTTTATTGTTTATTTCCACTGACATTTGCTTACTAACCAGATCTTGAAGAGCTGATTCACTTGATGAGGGACCGACCGAACAATCAGACAGTCAGATGTGTCAAAGCGCGAAGTATGTTTGCCATGAGGGCTTGCAGAAAGAGTGTCATGGTTGGCATGCCTATGAATCAACACCAAATGCTGAGTGTGAGCATTGAATTTTGAACTTGAGCTAGACTTGATATTCCCATAACAGGTCGTACGTCATATGGGTATGATAGAACAGCCATGGAATTGTCCACATGGGCGACCGACGATGCGGCATCTAGTCGATCTTGAGGGCACAATACGACCAAAAAGGGAGATGGACTGGAGGAGGCTGGGATGACGGATATACCCATATATAGTATCTGAAATCTAAATGCAGATCTGAATTCATTTTTAAACTATGAATAATGGATGTCGGACATGGGATCTTCCTTATAATTGCGGGAGGCGTAAATGAAAGTCATTATTGTCAGATTGACTATCCGATCAGACCTTGGTTTCAGGATATCATGCGTAGCCGGAGTCCGTGTAAACATTCTCTCAGAAACATGTTTGTGTTCCTTAGAGATATGTTCCGCACGTTGTGTTTGATCTGAGACATGTCAACTACATGTTGGTGGTGACACCAGCAACCGACCCTCTCGAAGCTATGGTCTGAACAATAATGTTATGCCATAATAATTTATATAGTGGACTGACCCCTCGATCAACATCTTTTTCAAGGCTATATAATGACTTGGACAGTCCGCCAAGCCACATTCATTCCTTGACGTGACCTCCGATTACCGTTGTTGGTTGGTTACATTCACTGGATATTGTAGGAAGCGAAAAGTGAGTAACATTACTCGGAGATTCAGTTGCGATGAACTGTTTCAGTACTGAAACAGTTTGCAGTCAGGGTGTTCCTGACGCCCCCCGGTCTTGTTATGTTACCCAGGTTTGGTGCTAACACATTCCACCTTGTGACGGAGAACAGCTCAGTGATCCGGCAAAGTGTGTCATGTGAACACTAAATTTAGTGACCTCTGTCCTTTTAGGGTCAGGAAGCTACAAAATAGAATTCTAGTCGACAGCTCACTTGCAAGGATAGATATAGAATGTCATTCCCTTCCTTTCGCCTTGCCGTCACTCCGAGTCGACTGGATCTCGGAGAACCTCATCCGATGACGGTAGATCTCAAAATACAATGGTTGACCCAATCTGGCAGAAGACAGTCACAACTAAATGGAGATTAATTTACGGATTAATTTACATGCGAACATCGAGGCTTTTGCCTCCTCTTTATTCCATCTGCAGGGTTTCTCCAGTACAAAAGTGCCTCACCCAAGTGTCTACTTATTCCAAAGGCATGTCTATACCGGCCTCCATTCCTCGTGCATCATCAACTCCTTTCAATCCATTCTATGCCCGATGGTCGAATGCTCTTTTGCCTGGTGAATCAGAGGAACAAGCGACTGCCCGTGTCAAATCATTGCACGAGGCGATCAAGAGGAGCAAGGAGATCGATGAGAGCTTGCTGGAGACCAAGATCGTGCTGGAGCGGAGGAACAAAGCAGTCAAAATCCTGTTGCTAGGTGCGAGGCTCACCGATTAGCGCCGAAGAAGTTAAAACTGAGCTAAACGTACAGGTCAATCAGAAAGCGGCAAGGTATGTTCTCTTGATGTATGGAACAAGATTCATGTCAACTCATTTGATTTCCCTGGCCAAAGAGTTCCGTTCTCAAGAGTATGTAACATGCCTTTCAACCTGATGTTCTAAAGCCTCATTCAGAAAAAAATCCAGATTTTCAGTTGGCTTTTGCTCCTCGCCAATTTGAGTCTAATCGTCTGATGTGGAAAATCATTGTCCAACTTAACCTCATCAAGTATGTGCTTCAGTTTCTCAAAACAGCAACGCAGTATGAACACAGCCATTCGCCTAGTAACATCCGGATCATTATTGAGGCCCTTTTAGCCGAATATAACCTTTCGATATCTACAACTGAGGCAAGCCCGACAGCTCGCAATTTCCGACGTGTTCGGCTCAGTCTATCCCCCCTCTTCGTCATCGAGACCAATCTCATGCAGATGCTCGCTCCCGAGCTCAAGTATGCTACCAGAGATGCATGTGTTCGAGCTGGAAGTGGTTGGAAGGCTCTACTCCAGGCACATCAAAGTTAGGCAGTCGTTCCTTCACCTTCGTCCTCGTTTCTAAGGACATTTCATCCTTCAAATGCAGGTGGTTTAAGTACAAGTCTTCTCGACAAAAGACAATCCCAACATTCCATCAACAACGAAAGTGATCCAAGTCAGGCTTTGATTGCTCAAAAAGAAGAGATATTATCTCTCTGGAGAGATCCAGAAGTTCGCAGAATATTGTCAAAGCGAAATGTTCAGCTAGAAGAAAAGGCAGGATTGTAAGTTCACTAGCATTGATGATCGGATCGTTGTCGTTGCTCATGAATGATCTCTCAGTTTCATGAACGACGCAGAGCGAATCGCAAGACCTGACTACTTGCCCACGGATTGTATGTATACCTTTTTATCAACTTTACACTCACTTCCGCTCTGAACCCTTGACCTTTAGCTGATATTATCCGGGCTCGCTTACAGACGGTTGGTATCGAAGAACACCACTTTGTTGTTGAGAGGGGTGGAGGTATCAACTCTGACGTATATATCACGGATGTAGGTGGAAGCAGAAGTCAGGTATGTTCAACTGATTTCTCTTTTTTCCCCTTTCCTGATCATCTCCTGACAAAATGGAATCCTATCATCTGAAGCGAGCTTCTTGGGCACCATTCTTTGATGACGGTGAGAATTCTTTTTGAACTACGTGCCTTAATAGAAAACTCAAAAAAACCTGCGAGTAGTTCAAGCCATACTTTTCCTCGCTCCACTTGCATTTAATCTGACCCTTGAAGAAGATCCACGTGTCAATCGTTTGGTCCGGTGTTATGCCCCACCTCTATCTCAAAAAATACTGATTAATACTATCAGGAAGACAGCCTCAACTTGTGGCGTCAACTTTGTTCAAATAGACTATTGGCAGCAGCGAATCTCATTGTTTTTTTCAACAAGGTCAGAAGCTTCTCTCATGACCTCATTTCTTAGTCTCGGAATATGGACTGACGTTCTTATATCTGCACAAATACAGAAAGACGTACTGGCGTCCACACTAGCATCGGGTGTTCAGGTCAAGCATTTTGTTCCAAGCTATGGGAATCTTTCAAACGAGATTACGCAAGTTACGAAATGTCAGGCCAATATCCCATAACACCCTCGCCCATTTCATCTCAAAAAATGTCCTGTTTACAGATTTTAAAGACAAGTTCAAATCGTATCATGTATGCCTTGCTATTTCTGTTCTACAAACCACTCAACAAGATTTTTTTTACAGAAACGACTATCAGTAACACCGAGGTCTTTTATGTGTTACGAGACTTCTGCAATAGTAAGCCATCTAACATTTCTACCTCTCAAAGCTTTTTCTCAATATACATCTTAGGACATCAAATCCATGGCCGTACTCCTTACCGGAGGCAAGTTGCATTGCATTCACATTTATCGCCCATCAGAATTATTTACTTATTCATCTGCTTGTCTAGTGAGAGAGTCTATCATTCGACAAAACTTGAAAAGCGGCGAGATGATCTGAGTCTTTATTTCCATTCTTTCCAGACAGACACCTTATCCTTGTCTCGTGTCCCCTCTTCTATGTCACTACTCTTAATTACTAACCTGTAACTCTTTTCGCTTACGCCTTTCATAACGTAAATTCAACCTTTTCCCGGCTAATTCTTATGGTAGACTCTATTTTGTGTAGTCTAGTTCCACATTGTAATCGTATGTTTGATATTAGATTTCAGCGATTAACGACAAGGAAAAGATCGTCAGTTTGGCCTACTGATAGACGGCTAAAAGTCATTAAAACCGACGGTTGGAGCTCAAATAATTCTATTTCTAGTATCATCTAACTTACTTCACTGACATTGTAATCTGAAACGAATTGATGACAAAACTTGCGACGAAATGCCGTTCCGAGAACGTGGCGTGCATCAAAATCTATAGATTCACCTTTACTAGAATGGTTTTGGTTTCAAAGTAACTTCCGTTGACTGCAATGACCCAATCTTCAAGTCAAATTTCTTAATTGTGCCCGTTTAATAAACTCTTGGCTGTACACGTAATCTGAATGAATCGCAGCATTAAACTTCACTGTCAAAAAAAGCCAGTCCAGCCAAACAACAGTCCTGGTCAACAGATTATCAAAGGAAGATGTCAGTTCCAATACTAGCATTCTAATACACTTTCTCAGGAGAGAAAAATAATTGCACCACGATGAACTGGACCAAGAAATCGTGCACACGTGAATCATCTACATTCCCGCCCAGAGTCCGATGATGACCATCGAAGACATTCATCCACTTCCATCTGAAAAAAAATAATGTGAGCCGCCCTCACAAAGAAATTGTTTCTCAAGAAAAGAAAATCTCACTTGGGAAACACCGACCACGGCTTGTATATCCAAAATAACACCTTCCGTATCTTCAACCGCCGCATCTCGAAATCGTCTCGCTATCTCAAACCCATCACGGCCTTGCCCAATCAAGTGCGCATAATTCGAAAAGCTATTCCAATCAGACTCGTAGTAGTATCGTTCAGTAAGAACCAAGACAAGAGAACGGGAAACAGCCGCCGCCGTCAAAACAGATACCGGGAATCTCATCACATCGGCTTCTGCAGTTTCAGCTAACAATGAGCATTCATGGTTGTCGCAAAAAATCTGTCAGACTCGCTAGAAAGATAGGTGAACAAGTATCGCCATGTCTCTTTTTTCACTTGATTCCAACCACCAGCAAACCCGATAAGTTCGCGAAGAGATGGGAGTGCAATCCAAATTTGATCGAGAATTGGCTGAGGAGTAATACCAAGTTCGTACGAGAAAGTATCAAGCATAGTGTGTTGAGCATACTGAAACCAAATATTGAGATCTGATTCATGTGCGTGAGCGTGAAGGTACTTCTAGGGCCTCATAGTCCATGTTATGCGGCGATATATCCAGGTATTCTGTTGCCTCAATGGGAACCAGGGGGAAGAGAAAATCTCTGTGAAACTATCAGAAGAAATCAATAAGATTCATGTCGAGAGTCATCCAAGCGTGCCTTCACGCTAATCGCAAGAGAAGCCAATGTGATGTCCCAGATACCAGAGCTGGGATACAGGGGTAAATGCGTGGTCTCGATTTTCTGTGGTCGATTTAATCCAAGGAGCCAATGATAACGAAGAAACAACAATGCCGCGTGAAATCGAGTTTCAGGAGACGTTGTCAGCTGGTTGATCAAATTTTGCCTAGACCTGTTAAATCGAGAGTAACGACTGCGGGAGTCAAGAGAGACCATTGAAGAAGCCGAGGAAAAAGAACTTTCGGTCTCATCTTCTGGAAGAAACTGTTTCATATAAACAGGTGAGATTCCCAGCTCTCAAGGTAAATCATACATGAAAGAGCCAGTTTAGATGTTTTTCTCGAGTCATCTCGCCAAGTCCCATAAATGATTCCCAGTCAGATTCGACCCTAAGAGGAGGAGAGAGGGCATTGTCTGTACGTTTCATTCTCGAGTAATCGTTGTCGATTGTCCTGCCTTCGCGTTCCTTGTATTTTCCAATCCTGATCTTGGCAGTAACCTCCGCACTCAGGGGAAAATGTGTCACGGCAGCAACAACCGGTGACAGAACTGGCATACATGAAAGGTCATCACCTACTCGCATGGAAGGGGAAGGATTGCAAGGTGTGGCAGGTTCAGTAGGTACCAAGTTTTCATCACCATCCAAAGAATCAGACTACTTGACGTCAGCACATAGTAAAACTGAGTTGGCCACGAAGGAGATCTCGCCTCAGCCACTGCTCTAAGGGATTGAGCTTTTCTCAAACTGGCTGGGGGAAGAACTGGGTTCAAAGGCAGGGAAGACCTGCTCTTTTGGCTGAATATCATTGGGGTCAATGCGCATATGATTGATTATCTGTAAGAATCCAAAGACACACGAGATAACAAGATGCATATCCTTCTTGATCGGAGATGCCAGAAGAGACTCCGTCTTTCTGACGGTCATGCATTGGAAGCTGGTCCGAATCGTCGTCCTCTCGGTCAAGTATTGGAGCCTGGCACCAAAATGGCAAAGGCTTTGCGACCGGCGATAGGAAGAAATGCGAAAAGACCTGCTAGTCCCTTTTCGCAGATTGCTCCATCCTCCTCGCCTATGCAAGACTGACAGCTCAGCGTGCAATTGATGCAGACCAACACCCTCCTTTTGGGATATCATCTCAGGCCGTTCTTTGGCTACCGACAATGGCAGGGCAAGCAGAGGTGTTGTAGGTGAAAGGTGCTGGGAAGACGTCGAAGGCACCCGAAACTCGGGACTTGAACAGAGAGGATCTGGACTGCTACAATTCAACTCCATGCCCTTGTCTCAATGTTCAGGTCTGAGTGAGAAATTACGCATATACACAACCAAGGAAGACACCGGAACTTTCCGAGTCACGTCGCAGAGGATTGTTCAATGAATCTAGATTAATCCCGTATGAATTCGGGACCGTCACATACACCAACTGGAGTACAAGCCCGCTCGCTTCTCGGCGAGCTCCAGAGCAATTCTGAGATAATTAATTATGATGATAGGGTTGCCAAAGACTTGAGATATGTGATCTTTGCCCCTATGGTCTTTTGTTTCATAAATAGACATACTAGGTGTTGGGTCTGGCACGTAAACAAAGAACTTGGGACCCTTGGCCGAAGGCTTGGATGATGACAACGGACAGTCAAGACGATACTGATGGTGGCCAGCAAGACCTGATAAGCATATTTCGACGGCTAATGTCACCTGTGTGGAGCCGAAATCGAGATACAGTTACAAATTCAAATCCAATCTTGACGCCATAGTTGAGTGTCAAGTCTACCCAAACCTGTTTCTAGTACAAACCGACTCAGTGTGAGTCCGCACTATGAGAAATGTTAGATTCTGAATCAGATGATTCCAGCCATCCCTCCAAAAAAGTGATGGCTCGAATTATGTCAGTGCAACAAATGGCCTTCTTAAAATAGCTGGAAAGGCAACCTGAAAGGCCTCCTCTGAGTGATCCGGTCAAAGGATTGTTTTTTCCTGTTTAGATACATGAAGACTCACAAGGACCGGCAACTATCCCTGGCGTCTTTTTGAAGTGAACGAGGACGTGTAATATCTGCATGTCGAAGCACTCTCTTAGAAATTCGAATCCCTGGACATGACTGAAATCCAGTAATAGATGGTGTGCTACACAAGCTGAAGTCAATGGTGAAGATCCGCAAAAAAAGCTTGCAAAAGTTTTGGTGGCAAACATAATTCTGAATGATGTTGGATGATGTCAAGGCACTCAATGGCATCTGATTTCGTTCTCACGGAGATGAATCAAATTTGCCACTTCAAAGGACAGACGATATGCTCAAAATTGGACCCCGACTTGCTGGGATTTAAACTGTCTTTTCATAAAAGGACAAACATCTTATTCTAGTCATATTGTGATTAATGAATTTAGGAACGCGGGCATGAATTCACGGCTACTTTACACACCATTTATTCTCTCCTCCTGCACTATACGGCCTCGGTCCCATGTATCGTTTCTGTACACCCAACCATCCTGATCTGCACCTTCGCACTCCGCCCACCCAAATCCTTACGCCAGTCTTCGGCACGAATAAATCACCAGCTTGAAGAAAGTGAAAACGTGAGATTGCTGCCGAACATACTATCCATTAGCAGCAATATTTCATGTCCAACCATCGCACCCCCGGGTCCAAGGACCTCGTTCTCCGGATCTCAAATTTGCTTTACTCCATCTCTGACGGGTTGATAACAGGGCTCATTCTCAAATAATCTGACCTCTCACGTCTCAGCCCGCCAAATTTCACTTAGTATTCTATCGTTGTCGGTAAGCGGCTCTATCAACATATGCACAGACATTTTTACCCATTTCGGTATTGATGAATTGATTTGGATGAGTATTTATCGACTAGAAGTGGAATCTTGTTCTTGGAGTATTGAAGGAGAAAGGAAACAATGGTCGTAGTTGTAGGATGTGTGATAAGAAATGGAAACAAAAGCAACTTCGCGTGTCGGGAAGGCGGGGAGGTAAATCATGATGAGGGGAAAGGTGACCACAAGCAAAGTCAAGATATGTGGAGCATAGGGGACCGGGTGGCTGGTGAAACACATACAGAAATGTTTGGCATCAATAGCGACAGATGATGAGGGGTGAAACATAGATGATACGTATACAGTTGAAGCGTGGTGACCATGTCTGCTACGAAACCCATCAAGTTATGGATCCCTTGCAGATTGGTTTGCCATGTGGTTGTCCCTTCTGTGGGCGCCTGAGGGTGAACCGGAGGCATATCTGGGGAAGAAGAATAGGGATACGATGAGAGAATGATGCCAATGAGAATAACCAACATAGAAAAGTAAATAGTGCCGTCCGCGAGGTGATCCTTGCCTCCATCCTCGCCTCCAGAACACATAATTGGCAGCGACAGCGGATCCTTGGAGGAGAGTAACACCACTTTCTCTGGATCAATTTCTTCCGTGGGTTCATGGGAGGTGTTTCCAGAACGAGTCCTGACATAGACACAGTCGGTATTGACCCCATGATGATTTGTAGTCATTGGTGTTGTGAACGCAGAGGCTTGATGTCGACTATAATTGTTGATTTCTGGCGAATCTGGCCGAGGAAAGTTGTGATAATTACCACGGACTGCGAACGAGCACCGTGTAATAAATTGATGATTCGAAAAAAAAAAGGTTGTGATAATTTTATGGGCAGGTGTTATGCCTCCTGAGTCCCTTCAACAAATTTCACAGGATGGAATTTCAATATAATCCAGGATTGCCATCTGAATGGAGATGGGAAAGGTTATGGGTTTATAAAAAAAAAGGTTTATACAAAAGCCAGTGATTAAACTTACATAAGCCGAGCATGGAGAAAGAAGTACAGAAGTGTAAAGCAGCACCAAACAGGGTGACTGTTTTCCCACAAGCTTGCTCCTAAGATAAGCATCAAGCCTTCACGCATAAGGTGAACATACGTTGTGCAACTGTTACAAGGTTCAGTGAATGACAAGTCTTATGATCATGCTGCCGAGGACCCTCATAATTGAAATTCGTCGCTTAATGGAAGTCATCAAACACATGTGATGCAAATGCTATTACTGGTGTCGGAATCTTGTCTCCTTTCCACTAGGTAATGAGTATGACATTCCTCCCATTACACGTGGTAGGATTATGACATATATAAGGTCGTCGATCTTCAGAAGGTGTCCCGTGTAAATCATATCCAGGGAATACTTCGTGCTGTGTGTTCCCTGTCCTTTCTGCCATTTTTCAAGAAAAACAATGCTCAGACGTTTGGCAAGATCACAGGTCTGGGCACTCACAAAGATATCTAAACCCATACCTTGGATGCATCCCATTTTAATCTCGCCTCCGTGGCATACTATCACTAACACTACTTTGCACACAATTAGTTCCTCCAGCTCCAACATTCCTGTGCAGCAGATACAAAGACAACGAGATGTCGACAGCAAGTCAAGGGCAGCCTGCTCACAGAGTGCGGGTGTGTATGCACTTGTTCTTATTTCAGGTCTCGTTGGGTTTGGTTTGGCGCATTCAGACTTTTTCGATTTGAAAACACATTCTCGGGAAAATACTATCGGTTACGGATCTCCAGAAGATTTCAAAAAGGCGATTAAAGAGTTACAAGAGCTATTTGGGCCTGAGGACAATTCACCAGGAGAACTCGTTACAACAAACCCAGACGTACTACACGATCATGGTTACTCACCACTGGTTCATCACGAAGGTGAGCCATACATTTTCCTTCGTCCTGCAATCCGACGTTCTCCGTGTTTATCGATTGTCAGGGGTGGCTCATACTGTTGTTGTCTTTCCTCGATCGACTGAGGATGTAACGAAAATCGTCAAAATTGCCATCAGGTATAGAATGCCAATCATCCCTTATTCAGGCGCAACAAGTTTAGAAGGTCAGACTCACGGTGTAAGCTGACGTAGCTAGCTCTTCATTGTAACTTTCGAAAAATTGACAACATTGATCTAACAGTGTCCAGCTGGAGGCATATGTATTGATATGTCAAACATGAACAAGATTCTGGAGATTCATGGTATCCAGCTCTTCAATCTCCTTCAATGGTTCGATATGACGTCACATACAGAGGCGGACTCCGATTTGGTGTGCCAGCCTGGCACAAAGTGGGTTGATATCAACGAAGCTCTGCAAGACCAAGGTTTGTGTTCTGTCGAGGTACATGCTCTGTCATTATGTTCAATCAATGTCAGGGATTCCATTGTTTTTCCCTGTACGTGCATTGATCCCTGTATCTATTTGAGTCAATCTGACCTGTTCTGCTATCAAATATGCCTGAAGCTTGATCCTGCGCCGAAGGCCACAATCGGTGGAATGTTAAGTACAGGCTGCTCTGGTAGTATGTTCAATTCATCGTGATCAGTGGTGGCACCCTCACTTCCCATAGCTAATGCTGTGCGCTATGGTACTGCGAAAGCTGAATGGTTTCTCAATGCTGCAAGTCTTTAAATTCAACTACCAGCATGTCAAGTTGACTTTAGCATCTAGACCGTTGTACTTCCCTCTGGAGAAGTGATCAAGACTCGCCGACGTTCGCGCAAGTCGTCAGCTGGTTTTGACACTACAAAATTATTTATAGGTGCTGAAGGAACTTTGGGAATAGTAACCGAAGGTCAGGAACGTCATAGTGATTATCGCCTTCCCGAGCTTTACACCTTTATTCAGTTACGATCCGTCTGGCACCTGTCTTACCGACGACTGTGGCGTCTGTCAATTTTCCGAACGTTAAGAAGGCGGCGGAGGCCGTTGTTGAGGTTCTGAATCGAGGCGTCGGAATCCGTATGTTATTTCTCCTGTTACCCTATATTACCTATCTTTTCCCAAGAATGCGCCGAGCTCCTCGACGACAAATTCATGGCTGCTCTTAACGATCACAGCACGACTACCAAGAAGCGTAAATATCCCGTCAAAGATACTCTTTTCTTCAAGTTCCAAGGGCCCACTCAATCCTCGCTCCAAGAAACTGCAGCTACTGTAAAGAAAATTGTAGAGAAATACGATGGGCACAACTTCACTCTCGCACGTACTAAAGAAGAAGCTGACGACATGTGGAGCGATCGAAAAAATCCCAGTCTCGCCGTCCTACCTGGATCAAAAGCCTGGCCAACAGACGTCTGTGTCCCTGTCTCTCAACTGCCCCAGTTGGTCCTAGAGACTAAACAAGACTTAAACGATGCTGGGCTTCTTTCTACAATTCTTGGACACGTGGGTGATGGGAATTTCCACGCTGTGATCTTGATAAGGGATGGAGAGGAAGCAGAAAAAGCTAGACAAGCGGTGCACAGGATGGTAAGACGCGCCATTGCATTGGATGGGACATGCACTGGGGAGCATGGTGTAGGTGTTGGAAAGAAAGATTATCTGGTGGAGGAACTTGGGGAAGGGACGGTTGAGCTTATGAGGACCGTAAAACGAGCAATTGATCCACTTGGTTTGTTCAACCCCGGGAAGGTATGAACATCCCTTGTTAATAGCCAAGAATTTGAATTTTGACGAGCATTGTTGCATGTAGTTATATCCCGATTCCAAACCATCGACATGAATACTTGGGAGGCTTCTCTGAATCATGTTATCGTCGACTCAAATCCATACAACATGATCGACGAGCTAGTTTTCCAGTAATCTTTCAATCTGTTTTGCTAGTTTTGGATGAACGAGGGCTCGCAGATATTTGTCACGTGTCAACCCACTACTTACACAGCGGATATTTAGATGGTGTAGTGTCATCTGTCAAGGGACAGTCACACTCGGCCACTATCTTTTTTATCAATAGAATGTAACAGTCTACTGACCACGAAGGCTCACAACCTCTGATAAATATACAAATCGTGTCATACAAAAGAGACAAACACAGAACGAAAAAGAAATATCAAGTGAGCCAAGTGTGTTACGATCTTGAACTCAGTGATAGAAATTTCAAGATATATTGAACCAGGTCGAGATTAAAGAACACTACACTGCAAGGGCATATCATATATACATATACAAACACGTGTCATATAGGAGACGGTCGTGCCAAAACCGTTACAAAGTGAGCATGGATGGAGTTCCATACGTCAGGGTTTGTGTTCAAGGAGAGGGACAGGGTGGGAGAGTGCATTCCTGGCATCTTTGACTAGTTCGGGGAGCCATGGGGGCTCTCTGGGTGTTTTGAAGGCAAATGCCGTGGGATTATATGTAATGGGGTCGACTACGAAGAAACAAAGAATAATAAAAATGAAAAGAGTAGAACGAAACAATGAGCAACAGTCCAATCCAAACCTCCAGTATGCCAGCTCAAACGCCTACAGTAGAAAAGATTGTTGTCAGATGTGCGTGCAAATGTTGATGCTGTTATAGAGAAAAACAACCATGTTACCATCGTCGCATTCTAGAATTAGACAGGTTCGAGCGGCGACTTGACTTCTAACAATATTTTGAGATGATATGGCAGCAAAAAGAAGCTTTACCATGACCAGGTCCCTAATGTTAAAATTCCTCCTTTTTTCGAGAAACAAGAAAAAAGCTATCAGTGGCCTCAACGTCTAATATGTTGCTTTCTGGCCTCTTCCCGTATATGTGCTCTCACTTCTTTTTACACCCCTGAACAGCTGTGTTTAGGCTCACATAAAAGCATGCATTCAATGATAGTCAACTGGATAACTTCCCACAAACAACCTGGGAAAGTCTGATGTTCTAGACTTCCAGAATGGTCTATGTCAAGATGCTAGGCATGATTTTCAAACCAGGTAGACTTTCCTAGGTGCTTCACACCCCGATGGACGCAAACTGGCACTGTTTTCTGAATCACGCTGAGAGTCCCTTTATATATCCCAACTCTGTATCAGCCTATGCTCACGCTCACTGCTAGCATCTTGTTCAGGCTTTCTGGATCTGAAAAAAATCTCTGATTCCTCTAGCCAAAGAATACTTGAACTAATCGGATGTACATCGTTTCATGTTCTAACCAGATGACTACACGCTCCAAGCACCTGTAATAAATCAAAGAACCTACTCAAAGAACTAAATTCTGTATATGTAACCATAAGATCCTCTACACATACGTAACTACCGTGAAACGTTACATCGGTGATCGGGCTTGAATACAGGCCGTTTCCTCTCAAGCAGCCGTGACTTCCCTTTTACATTCTATACTATACATACCTTCAATCTGCAGTTCCGATAATTAATTACTTGATACTCTTATTGTACATTCGCAAGGTTGAGACCACGTTTGGGCGGTATTTCAAAAGGGGAATCGGATCCACTAGGACAATAGAATTAAGTTGCAGAGCTCGTCAAAAGTTATGAGTCTCAAGTGAGAAGCAAGTAAAAAGCTCACGCTCTACCATATAATTTCACACGTGCAACCCAACTCACGAGATACGAATGTGTTTCCATCACAAGTAGAGTTAGAAGCGGTCCTAGTTCATGAAACACTGACATTAGATTGTTTCAAAGGACGGGGTCGGCAGTTCTCCCGTGAAATCTAGTGACTAGGCGCGTCACAGATATACCAAAGAAAATTGATTCATGGGAGAGACGCATTTGTTGGAGAACTAATTTCGGCATATTCCGTCTGATGCCGTCTATCGCTATTTTTTCACTTTCGTTAACTCTAAACGAGCATGCAGAGACCAATTGTCTTCATGGACATACAGATCGGTGAAACTCCGGCCGGCAGAATGAAGTTCGAACTCTTCAGCGACATCGTACCCAGGTACTCCTGTGTTTCTCTGTCTCATCGCGCCATTAACCTGTTGCTCCAGGACCGCCGAGAACTTTCGCCAACTCTGTACAGGAGAATACAGGTTCGTATGTACGTTTTATTTACATTGTTGTTGACCTCAAGGTGTACCGCCAAGAGTCAATTCGAGACCACAAGGCTATAAGAATGCAACGTTCCATAGGTATAGTTCTTTCCACTTCTTCCGAGAGTAAGAGGATAATACATGTCACAGAGTGTATGTATATGTATATCCTTGCATCTAGTGCCATAAAGGTGGCTAATAGGTCACTCCACCATCAGTGTCCCTAATTTCATGTGTCAAGGTATTGAACATGTCCTTTCACTTCAGATCGGATCACCGTCTCAACCAGGTCTCGTCAAGGCGGCGACTTTATGAAAGGAGACGGAACAGGATCTTTTTCGATATATGGGGATAGATTCCCCGTATGTTCGTTTCGCATATAATTCCCTTGGCGTTTTCCTGAGTCTGCTATCAGGATGAGAATTTCAACGAGAAGCACGTTGGTCCAGGACTTTTGTCGATGGCGAGCACAGGCGTTTTTCTACCTTATCATATGACACTTATCCCATTTCAACCCTAGGCTAACTCGGGACCAAATTCAAATGGTTGCCAGGTAAGCCTGGAATATCACCAGACTGCCTGTCTCTCCCATCCGCTATCCCGCAGTTCTTCATCACAACCGCGAAGTGCGATTTTCTCGACGGGAAACACGTGGTCTTTGGAAGGGTTTTAGAGGGGATGTTGACTCTAAGGAAGATCGAGAATGTGCCAACAGGTCCGAACAATCGACCCAAACTTGTAGTCAAGATTACAGGTGGGTTAATCAACCTCTTGGCTCATTCTCCCCATTGACATCATTTGACAATGCCGCAGAATGTGGTGAAATGTAACTTATCCATATAGTCGACGAACCTCCTTCAAATCTATCTTACATTGGTCTTACGCTTACATCTCCTACTGAACGACAGATTCAAGACATAGCCTATCTTTTACATATCTTGCAAACATATAACAATGGTCCAAACTCCAGACATTCCAACATACGCAGCAGAGAACAGCGCTTAAGATAAATACAATCAAAGATCTTTCACGTATTGGCAATCCACTATGCTGGACACAGGGCCAGTAACTCTTAGCGAACCATTTGAGTGGCAGGAATGCCCTTCGGAACGGGAGCATGAGGGACGGGGGCATGAGGGATCTTCAGTTTGAGACCTGTGTTCAAATGCATTAGCTGACCAAGTCTGCCTAACAACGATGACAGGTTTCATGTACCAAGGTCTTCAGCAATGAGATCCGCACCCTTCTCTCCAACAAGGAGAGCAGAAGAGTACGTGTTCGTGCCCAAGTTATCCTATCAACAATGAATTAGCTGGCGCGATTAAAGGGTGAGGTATTATCGGCGCACAGGGCAAATGCTCAAGTCAACACATTTCAAGTTCTGGGTTCCGTAGACATTGAGTCTGGCATCAACAACACCCCCTTTCTCCTTCGGTTTCATAGCTATACGGTGAGACGTGTTTAGACCCTCGATGAATGCTCTCAAATAACTAAAACACCAACGGACCGCAAGTACCGAGACTGTGCCATGTGGTCTCAACGTGATCTATACACCGACATCAGTCAAATTATCATGTCTCTCTCTTTGAGTAGCGGTTACCAGAGATCCAATTATCAATGGCCTTGTCATCCTCAGCAGAGTACTTGATATTGTCATGCATCATCTTGGCATTGTACTCTTCTCCTGGCTTGTGCCAAGTACCCATATGCAAACCGACACTAAAACCTTCGGGAAGAATGCCTTTAGCGGTCTTCAGATCAACATCATGGCAAGCAGCAGGCGAATCGGGATGGAAGTGCGGGTGATGAGAAGTCAATTCACCACGGAAGGCTGTAAAACAAGACCGTGCATTCATCAACAAAAAAAACATCAGTCAGTCTTTTTTTGTGTCACATACCATCCATCCGCCTGGCAACTTCACGAGTCACCTTGTAACTCCATCTGATAGGAGCGAAATCGGCTTTATGGTTCATGAAACCGGAGTCGAAGAAGGGTTCCTGGTACGGGGACATGGACGAAATATGAATCTTGCCGCGGCTGGCTGGATATTCGAGATACTGGAACCTGTATGATCAAAGCCCCAACAAGCCCCGACAGGAATATAATCACATCATGTCAGCGTCCACCATCCCGCTGCAATAATTGGTGACGTACATCGTGATATACTTTCCAGGCGGTAACAATGTATGATCCGCATAAGCACCCGACACGATCGAACCGAACATGACTGGCTTGTCAGGTTTATTCCTGAAGTACTCATTGAAGAATGTATTGAATTCTGGCCCCATTTCTTTCAGTTCTTCTTCAGTGGGACGGATCTTGAACCCTGCGTCGATAAAGTTGGAGGAGAGACGTGCTTTTTCGGGTGATACTTCCCATTCTTGGAAGAGCTAATGTGTGAGAGAGAGGATATAATGAGAAAGAAGATAAGATAATATAGATCGTATAAATGATCACCTCCTTTCGGACTTCGGGAACTCCACGCAGGAAATCATCTGCCGTCGTCGATTCGTTTGAGACGCGATAAACTGTATTCAAGGAAGGGGGGGGGAAGACATATCAACCACCCAAAAAAACAAACGAATGAATAGACACTGACTGGAAAGCGTGGTATAATGGTCCTGATATTCTTCGCCCACACCAGGTAAGTCACTGACGACCTTGATACCCAATTTTTCCAGCATGCTTCGATTACCCACCCCACTCCTCTCCAAGATTTGTGGCGTTCCCAACGTTCCGGCACTCAAAACAACCATTTTCCGCGCTCTGACGACGGTTTCCATTAATTTCCCTTCATGGGCACGGTTGCGCGCAGGAACGTAGGCGACGCCGACGGCTTTATCACCTTCGAAAATCACACGACTAACACGCGCGTTGGTGCGGAGGTATAAGTTGGATTGAACGTCCATCACACTGTGAACGTAGGCGGTTGCGGCATCGGAACGACGACCGGTGTGTCGGTTGATGTATTTGGCCCAGAGTTCAGATGCATGAGAAGTTTGAAGGTCTTGGATATCATCTGACGAGATATATATATAATGACGTCTGTGGAATTAGAAAAGAAAAATGACATACCACTGAAAGGAATACCAACAGCGTCGGAGGCGCGCAAGAAATCGTGAGCGAGAGCAGTGGTCGTTCCACCGTTGGATATAGCAATAGGACCATTATAACCATGAGTATCATTGTTCACTGGTTTCTGGTAATTTTCAAGCTGGTGGTGTAGAGAGATGGGTTTTATTTTATCAATTCAATGTCTTTATTTTTTTTTTCGGGCCAACTTACACGTTTCATGAGTGGAATCAAATCTGAATTTTATTTTCAAAAATTCAACCCGAGAGAGAGAGAGAAGAAAGAGAGAAAGCGAACCCACCTTTTGCTGTCCATCCAGGTTGCTGAAAATCGTCTAATCGAACCCAACAAATATGTGAGAGGTGAGTTTCGAGTTTTATTCAAAGAGAAAGTCAACTTACCCCAGTCGGATGCAGATGCCTAAATTTCGGTCAACAAACCAAGTCTTTCAATAACCAAAAAAAAAAAATAGAGTAAAACTGACCCTAGTGTACATCTGAAAATTGATACTATCATG
>Ga0153966_100230_pt1 | contig 30497 bp, 27 predicted proteins | sample TSFL050MetaG_FD_104738 | JGI IMG/M metagenome (GOLD analysis project Ga0153966, IMG submission 104738) | Attine ant fungus gardens microbial communities from Florida, USA - TSFL050 MetaG | ecosystem: Host-associated > Fungi > Mycelium > Unclassified | place: USA: Florida, Paynes | collected... | reverse complement strand
GCGTTTGGTAGTTCCCAAGATATCTACCAATCAGTGTCTGGCACTGATTAACTGATATTTATCTTGAATGGTGCTACTGTCTTATGGTCATCAAAGCAGTAAGAAATTGTCTCTCTATCAACTATAGAAGCTGAGTACATTACTCTTATATACATAACCAAAGAAGCAATCTGGTTTTGCAATTTTCTCTCTGAACTGATTAGTCCTATTGTATTTCTACTCAACATATATAACAACAATCAGTCTACCATTTCCTTTACATATACTAAACTTGGTCAGTTCTATGCCAGAACAAAATACATTAATATATACTACTAAAGTGAAAAATGAAGTCACAAGTTAGTTTGGCTTGGAATATTTTTATTCTGTTGCAAACAAATAAATACAAAATAACTAGCTATCAATCTTATATACTAATAAAATAAAATATTCTTGTATCTTTATCATGATGTTGACTCAATATCCCAATAGCTATCACTTTATCCATGAGAAAATCAAGGACAGCTTACTTGAAGTCACCTATTGTTCCACCAACAAAATGGTTGCTGATATTTTCACAAAGTCACTATCCTCCTACAAGTTCAAACCTCTCATTCATACACTGGGACTAATTTTGGCTTGAAGGGGAGTGCAGAATATTCTGAAACATATCTCAATGAGCAAGCCGAGTCATGCAGATGAACATAGCCCTAGGGCTCTCTAGACAATTCCACCAGTTTCCATATTATCTATGTAATCATGTTATTCTATGAGTACACCAAACATTCTAGTAACACTTACTCTAGATATAAAAGCAATGTATCTACTGCTAAATAAAAGAGCAAAATTTACCTCTTTTCTCTCCTCAGCTTTGTCCCTCAATATCTATAGCTTTGTCAACAGTAGAGGCAGAGTATATGGGCTTCTCATGTGCCATCACTCAAGCCTTATGGTTCACAAAATATAGGACTACCAATCACTAAACCTATTGTAATCAATGCCAATAATACAGGGGCAATTTCTAACTGCTTGAACAACAAAAACCATTGCAGAACCAAATACATTGACATTTGACATTATTTCATGAAAGAGAGGGCCACCTCAGGGAAAATTCTATCCCCTCCTCTGAAAATATTGCTGATATGCTTACAAAACTGCTATCCTGAGAGGCAATGCAAAAGTTCACATCACTCATGGGTCTTGTTTTGAGCCCAAAGGGTATGCCAGTCAAGGGGGAGTGTTGGAAATTGCAACTGGACATGCAGGGATCAACCAGTGAGGTACTCACCCAGTTGGGCACTTGTTTGAATGGCCAGACTGGTGAGGTACTTAACTAGGGGACTTACAGGACAAATATATAGGCAGGGTTGTGATAAGGTATCCTCAGCCATCTACTCGCTAGTACGATGTCTGAGATATATTTGATAGAAACAAACTGGTTATATCACAAAGTAACAAGTTGTCTGCTGATCTAATTTGATCCCGGCCTGGTAATCGACGAGGTGTTCTGTAAAAGTGGGTCAGTGCTTTCTCTACTACATGAAATATGCAGACCTCTCAACATTACAAAAGTAAACTGGTTTCTACCATTGGAACCATTGTTAACTGGATCCACCAGTGATCCCTTTCTCCTCACTTCTCTTTTGCCTCCTGATCAATAGTCGGAACACGTTCGGCCCATACAACGGTACAGCGAAGACATCAACCCCTGTGACATAATTGCTCTGAACTTCGGGTTGGACGTGGGTTACTCCTCGTGCATTTTCATTACTGACCTAGATTCTAATATCAGAAACTAGTTGAGTAAACAGTCTTCGCATAAGCTACTGCTCTCTACCTTCTTAATTGCGATTCCACCCAAGGAGGATTAGGCGAAATAAGAGGTGCAACGTGTGTGAGAGAGAAGATGCCTGAATTCAGTAGGAGGTCGCAGAAGTTTACATTGCACTTAGCGTAACTTTGAGTCTATGGTATTCCTTCGTAGATCAGAAAGTACAATCGTGACTAGGAGGTCCCGACATGTATTTGGGCGAAGAACGGGAATAATTGGGTGCTGGTCGTCCCTTTGCAATGAGACCGATTTCCACTTTCCAATCAGAGCAATATGTTGACTTCTGGAAGAACCAAGTAGAACAGTTCATCAATCCCCCAACTTAGCTTGTACGAATATCGCATAATCTGGTAGACTTCATCCTCGGAGCCCTGATCCGGGCTCAAAATCGATCACCCCGATTGCCGATGCGAACCTCAGGTCCAACCTTTCCCACCCATCTATATCTGTCCTTGATCTGATGGCATCTGTGATGGCGACTGCATCAAATGAGGTTACTGTAGCAGGGTGGTCTTGCGAGTGCAAAAAAGGGCGATCCTCTGGACCGATTCCTGAAAGAGCTATAACAAATAAAATCTAGATCTCTGAGCAGATTCAAAACAAACGTGTTGGTTACATGATTGGTTTTAAACACCCACCCCTCTTCCTGCCTCTGCTGATAATTCTCTCTCCACTCTCTATGCTTCCCGTTCCCTATAGCGCTATGCCCCATGAAACAGACCCGAAACCATCAGCTAGTTCACTCAACGTCTGGTACCCGAACCTACCCATCCCCGATCCCGCCCCCGATTCCGCCCCCTCTCATTCTAGTTCGCCCCAGTCGAGCAGCAGCAGCTCTCTCCTCGGTAAGTAGCACTCTTTTTCCTATGCAACAATCTCATCTGGAGCCCATGCTTGTCTCCCGCAGGCACACCGTATCAGGCACATGGGGACACCAACAGTGATGACCACTACAGGACTCCGAACTCTTTCAGCGATTCGATGGCTCAACCGACACTCATGCCCAGGCTTGCGACGTTATCAGATATACGCAAGGCTTCACCTTCGGGTCGGTTATGTGGGCCTGGTATCGTAGCCTCTCCTGTCGACTATCACCCATATAGTCATCACGACGTTTCACGTTGGCACAATGCGAGTCCGTATTACCAAACTGGGTCTGATTGTCCCTACAGTCTTTATTCGCCCACTAGAACTCAGTCACAGTATCACGGTTGCTCTTGTTCCGACAATGATCCATCCAAACCTTCTCCCTCGCCCTCCCAGTTCTCTTCAGAAAGCTTCCTTGATCCATTTTATCGTCAGTTGCCAGTCCCAGAAATCAGGGACAACGGCCTCTTGCCATCCAAATATCATTTTTTGGCCTCTCCATCAATTCAGCAGTGCAATGAAAATCAAGTCAGTTACCCCTACGCTCCGTCTCACAAGCAGAACGTCGACGGACCATCCTTCGACAGACGATTCTCGCCGCGACAATACCAATCACAGTTGACTTCCCTAACTAAAGGCAATGTAGAGCTTCACAACACTCTCCATTCCAGTCAACCGCCTGGATCTCTCATAAATCGTCCACTATTACAAATTCGTGTAGGGTCAGACCGCACGCGAGCAAATAGCCATTCAAGAAGGACGAATCCTAATAAGAAAGTCTTTGCCTGTCCAATACCCGAATGTGGAGCAACAATCACGTCAAAACATAACTTTGATAGTGGGTACCGTATTTTTCAGAAACTGAGGGCCAACCGCTGGTAATTCTTCTTGTAGGCCACCGAAGGTCTCACTATGGTCTCAAACCCTATCCATGTGGTCAAGGCACCTGCGAGAGAACTTTTGGTACTCCAACTGAGGTCAAACGCCATCGTTTGAAGCACTGCCCTTGGAGGAAGTTATTGTAGTAACCTCGATCCTTGACATCTTGTTGCTCGCTTCTGCTAGACTGACCATTATTTGGGTATACCTTTGTCTCCGGAATTACCATGCGCTTGAGTTATATTCGTGCTATATTTGAGCTGTAGAACATCCCTTGTCTGAGAGTCGAGAAGCCGTTGAAATGCCGAGTTGCTGCATTAACCATTTCAAGGAAACAAGGGGTATGATATGATGACGGATGCAATCTATCATTGGCTGGCCATTAATAGATGATTGTCAGGTCAGTATGAATGGAGTTCTTTCCCGTTACGTGATATACGCTGGCTTTCGAGCAGCACATGGTACATCGGGTAATGTTAGTCAAGAGACAACTATGTTTTTTTTCTGTCACACGCGTTGATAGGAGCCATTGTGGCTTCCGTGGAACACAAAGGAATAAATCACGCACCTACCGGAACAAAGTCGCGCTAGTGATTTTTTTCCTGAAACCGAGCGAGTCTTACAGGAACCAAAACATTGTTGCCGGCCCAAGAGTTTGACCGTCCCTGCTACCTGTTTCTGTAGAAAGTCCAAGGATCGACTGAAATTCAGGCCCAACTTCATACTGTATCAAGTTTCCAATAGTTACATCCAATCTGTTCAGCAGATAAGCAGGTCTCAATGAAACAGGTGATCATTAAATTAACGAATCCGAATGGAATGCCTAACGTAGCAAATACCAATGCCATACCAATGCCTCTTTCTCTTCCTTGTTTGGGTATCTATCCTGAGAATTTTGTTTCAGGAAATTGGGAAATAGTCACGTGATTTGACCTCCCTGTGGGTCGCTGACTGGATGTGACCAAAGTGTGACCAAAATACTCGGGGGCGTGAGGGAAGTCTGGGTGAGGATTTGGAATCTTAGGTTTGATAGGGGTATTCTGACCAATATTATCGCACATGCTCGCTGCTCATGCCGATGAAACTTAGAAATCGCCTAGAATTTGACAAGGGAAAGGACCTTTTGAGCACGACTAGAATTAATTCCATTCCCACGAGAAGGCAAATCAGATCAAGTCAGGGTAGGAATTACTAGAACGAACTAGGCGTACATAGATATGTTACCGACTTGGGTTGTCCAAACGAAATGGAGATATACACATGGTACAGAAAAGGAGGTACCTGTTTCGAGTCATACTCATGAAACTCCAATTGATATATCTCCTATGCGGAGGCTCTTCCACATTGGAAGATATGCTGCAGTGGGATCCGACACTGGCATAAACACATCTCCCTTGAACACAGTCATTGCGTATTTTCCTTCTTTATCACCCCGCCAAACATGGCTTATCCTCTAGATCCCGCCATTGGCGCATTATACTCCGTCTATGGGTACCGCTGTGTCCGGAAAAATATCAGGTCCACTCCGTCTTCTGTTGCCTTCCATATCTCCATCTCAGTTGCGGCTCCAACGCTTGATGACACTATCCCGATAATGTCATCAAGAATTTGTTGTCTTCTCCCCCAAATGAGGCTTCATTATTAACGTCTTTTAGGCTCAATTGGAGAAAGGGCTTAGGCTGATTTTCTCTCCCTTTGATAATTTATAAACTCGTCACATAGGTTCACCTACCCCTAACAACCGTGTAAAAGGGCTCGTAGACATAACACTCTTGGTACCGGAGGCTCATGCGAGAATGTCTAATCTTTGGTTGAGCTGAGGCAAGGTCAGTGTAGGACTTGTGAGTCGCTGGATTACCATGAGCCGATATTCCTTAATTAAGAAATCGACCCTTGACTACGAAATGCTTTCTGATTTGATGTTCTCAATTGATCTTTTGTCTCTATTGTCTCGTAACTACGACGGAGTGAGATGAAGATCGAACCATACATCATGGAGAAGTCAGCATTCTTGTTTTTGTCCAGTTGCATCGGCTGGGATAATACTGTAGTATTTCTTCAGTAGGTACTTCTTCTAGACCTAAGTCCATCTCAGGACTTCGAAAATTTGATGAGAGACCAGATGGACACACGACAGTCTTTTGCGCCACCTATGAGCCAGCGGTCTCTCTTGGTTCGCATCTCATCATCACTGCTAGTCTCACTTTCCGGTCGAAGCCGGTCACTGCGGCATGATTTTACAAATACAACAACTTGACATGTACTCTTGTGATATCTGAGAGTGCCGAGCGACTTAAATGTTCGTGTAGAGTAGAGCCGAATACTGAAACAGCAAGTTAGGGCTATTTTAAGGAGTCAGATACTGCCTATCACTGACCTACCATCCCAACCACCGATAGCGCACACTTTCCCATCATCTGTGATGGCTATTGACGAATTTCCTGGGTGTTTAGTTTTACATATCGTGGTCATATTTTCTGAGGATGCAGCAGCTACCGCCTTGAAACTGTCTTTGAGTATGTCAACTACTTAGATAGATAGGCTTACACTAAGATCGTAGCGACAGACTAGATGGTCTGCAGAAACAGAGATTGCAAAGTCATTTTGGCGTGAAATTCTCATCGCCATAACTTGATACATGTTTGAGTCAGAGAAAATATAGATATCTTGACACCTACTAGTTTGTGCGTGAACTTTGGCTGTCCAGAGGATTACCCATCCCATTGCCCCACTTGGAGTACAACCGGCGGAAAGATACCTCCGGACCGTAACAGAGCCATTTTCGTACGCACAGATGAGGCATAGATCGTCATGACAGGTAGATCGGATCGGCGACAAATATAGATGTAAAGCCATGATAATACCTAATAAATAGTTAGTTGTGGTCGTGGAAACATTGGTATAAGTCATACCAGCCTTGTTCCCGCTGTTCGGATGTAGAGAAAGACTTTGGGTCCCTTCGCCTACTGCAGTATGGATTCTGCTCCGAGACGGTAGCGTCCAGATATCGGCCTAGACAACGATGCTCTGGACAACAAATATATGAATGTAGAAGAGATATAACCCACTACAGACGAATCTGTGAGATTGGGGAGGGCTATCATAGCCTGTTTCTCCTCGTGTGAGCCTGCTGTATCATACAGCAAGGAGAACCGACAGTAGTTGAGCGCATTGATGTCCAAAGCATACGATAATAGAGGTGTACTGAGATTGAGACGAGCAGCTGTGTCTCCAAGGGTGGTAGATTCCGGCGCTTCAAGAACACGACCCCAGACACGTAATTTATTATCTCGTCCATGGCTGTAACATTTAACCAAACCATCAGGTATAGAGATATAACATCTTACGAGTACGTACGTGATGATCTGATCTCCCCATTCTTCAATACCAAGGAGACTGTCAGAGTGAGCTCGCCATTGGGCGATTGCTCGAAGGGTGCGAGAAGAAGTTATTACGACGAGACCAGATGAATCTCCTGAGTAGATCCTTTTGTTATCGGGGGAGACTTCCAGAGCGCTTACTGGATACGAATGCAAACGAAGCAGATGATTTGGAGCGGCCGGAGAAGGCACTGACATTATCAATCAAGTGCTAATCCAAGGTTCAGATGTTGTTTGGTCTGTGTTAGGGATACACACTTCAGGACAACATTTGTTTCGACGTGTCATTCAGACGTGGCTGGTCAACTCATGTTATAGCATCCTTTGTCCTCTCATCAGAATGCATAATATTTTTTCCCGGGTCAATAATGTTTCTGCGCTACTCTCGTCGTGTATGATGGCGCTACTGGCAGCCATCGCAATTTCCTCCTTTGTATTCACTGCCGATCCACAAGGTGACCTGGGACTCCTCTCGATTAAAGTGTATGCACGCCAAAATTCGAGACACACAGTAATCTGAACTCTGAGATGAACCTATCCAGTTATCCCGCGACTGCTGCGAAGAAAGCCCATGCAAAGCAGGAACTTGCTTTTGTCAATTTCAATGTGACCGCTGGTGCGTCCTTTCTATTCCTTATTGTATGACCTTTATGTTCATTCTCCTGCAGATCTCCGACCACTTTTCCATTGGAATACGAAACAACTATTTGTATGGGTGGAAGCAGAATTCAATAATACGAAGAAGGTTTGCGGAACGACATGCACTTATGAGTCTATTCTCATAATCCCTACAGGCTGATAATACAGTTATTATCTGGGACCGTATCGTTCGTCGCAAAGAGGATGCAGATCTCAAAGTGACAGGTAAGAATAAATACATGCTTCGTGAACTCACGAAATCATTCAAGTAAAAATCTATCACTGTCTATGTCGATTTGGCGCTGATGATCACTCAGGAACGCGGGCCCTGCTCATTATTCCTTGAAATACAATGTTATGCCTCACGTTGGAATACTGACTTATGGCGAGGCAGCCAGAACGAAGACTGCGATTGATTTTCCACCCATACAGCAACGTGTATAATAGAGACCGTCCAGGCAGATAATCGTATCTTGATCTTTATATCAAATTCCTTTCTGACGTCCACGCTCCCAACTTTGCTTTCAAGATTTCATCCACGCTTTATCACCTCTTTGACCTCAGGCTCCACACTGCTGAAGAGGTCTCTTGTAGTCATCTTCGGGCACCAACCAATTGCCCGTGATTGGTTTCCCCTGCACCTTGAGTTGGACCCCAGTGAAGTCCCTTGCTTCAAGTATGTCAGTCAGTACAGTCGTCAACTTTGATAGGGCCTACTCCAAAATATTTGACAATTTCATCCTGTGTAAAGGTTGCTGGGTCTTGGAAAGTGCTTTTGTTGAACTTGACAAGTATATACCCAATCTGTTTCGCCAGGTCATACAAAGTGTGCTCCCCGTTTTCGCCAAAGTAGTAACCCTCACGACCATGACCGGGACTCCGGTTGGAGTTCACTGCATCGAAAATGTGTATATAGAGGTTGGCCACTACGTGTTTCGAATTATGAATATCGAACTATACTTATCTGAATTCATACGTACCGTCATCGATGTGTACATTTGGCCATATGTTTCTTCCTTCTCCAATCATTCCTGCCCTACAGCGATCCAGCGCAGCCCGAATCAATGAAGGGATTTGTATGGAACGATTATTCGCTATCCCAGCTGTGACGAGTTTCCCAGTTGCAAGGCCATATATAGTTGACGGGGCTACAAGGTATGCCTGAATAAATCCTTTTCTATCGCCATCGATAATAGCCAAGTCCACATCTCGATGAGGTGCATTATTGGGCAGCATTTCAAGGTCGTCTGCATTCGCATCGTTCCAGATTTTATTAGACACAAACATGCCTGCGGCATTGTCGGCCAGAAGACCAGTTCCGGACTAGAAGATTGAGTTAACTTATGACGATGAGGGAAAGAGAAATGCATACTGTGTGTATGAAGATAGGTTTTTTACCGATGGCTTGATGTCTCCTCCTCAACCCACGCAAGATTGCCTGGGCTGATTCAAGATTGTCTGAATCGGCCTGTACTGCTCTGAGCTTACAAGCAATTCTGAATACGACCGACGTACGGCGTCGAATACGACATCTGCATCGGCGGCCAGGCCCTCGAGGAGCAAAAGGTCACTCAATGATCCCACAACTGGAGTTACACCGAATTTAATCAGGTTTCTTGCTTTATCTTGCGAACGGACGAGTGTTGTTATTTCGAAAGTGGAATTTTTGTGATGTGCGAGAAGGCGATCTAATATCGATCCTCCAATGTAACCTGGCCCAAATCAATGCACATTTTTGATGGTTCAAATTATGCTAACCTGTAGCACCAGTCGTCAGAATACGAAGCTTTTCCATCTGTGATCGACAACTATGGTTGTCCGATGCAAAGGTGGACAATGTAATTCTTCTCTGAAGCTTGATATTTGACCGCGTGAATAATCACATAACCATATTCAACTACTGAATCTTATTCATCTGAGACTTGCTGACTATGATCTATGTCCTGAAGTTTTGTTTTATTTTATGGTAACCATCGAGTACTTCTGTGTGGACTCTTATCACATAATGCTATTCAACGCAGAGGAGCTGGACGAAAGCCTGTCTTGAATATCTCTTCAACTTCCGGTCGAATGCTCGCTATAAAATCTTCTGTCGTTCTCTTCGGCTTCCAACCAATAGCCTTTGAGTTGTTGGCCAAACCTCTTGAGTTCGATCCTAGATAATCAGATCCCTACGATAAACTGATTAAGGTGCATTATCTAATTAAGTATATTGAGAAGCTTGCCCGGAAATATTTGTTCATCTCTTCTTTTGTAAAAGTCGTGGGTTCTTCGCTTGAGCTCTTGCCAGTCGCCACCATTACACGACCCAATTCCTTGCCCACGTCGTAGAGAGTGTGCTCTCCATTCAACCCGAAATAGTATCCTTTGCGACCATGCCCAACTTTGTCGGGATTTGCCTTGATTGCATTGTAGAGATCGATATAGAGATCGGCCACTGAAGTGGAGAACGAATCGGTCAAGGAGCAGCAAGATCTCTGTGGAATCATACCATCGTCGATATGTACATTCGGCCAGATATTTAAACCTTTTCCAACCATTCCAGCTCGTCCTCGATCAAGAGAAGCGCCGATTAAAGCAGGGACTTGAATAGAGTGCTTGTTGGCAAGCCCTGCTTTCGCATATTTATTGGTGGTTATACCATAGATTGTAGCGGGAGCAACCAGATAACTCCTAACATAACCCTCCTCATCGGCTTGAATGATCTCGAGATCAACATCACGATGAGGCGCTGTTATGGGGAGTGTTGCGATTTGATCAGGATCAGCATCGTCCCAAATAACATTTGAGTCATTCAACCCGGCGGCCTTGTCAGAAAGAAGCCCAGTTCCAGACTGTTCAAATGAATATGATGGCTATGATTAGCAGAACGAACGTACGGTATGTATGAAAATCGGTGGGATTCCTGTCTCCTGGAACTTTTTCTTGAAACCACGAAGCATGCTCCTTGCTGCATCAAGAGCATCGGCGTCAACCTGATGAAAGTAAACTCATTGGACCAGCCTGGTTACACAGATTTCACTTGCTGTGTCAACAACAATATCGGCAGCTGCTGTCAAATCCTCAAGAAGTTTGGCGTCGCTAAACGAGCCGACAACGGTGTTCACACCGTATTCCTTGAATTTATCTGCTTTCTGCGGGCTTCGAATGAGTGCAGTGATCTCAAACTTCTCAGCATCTGGATGGTTTTGTAAACGTTCAAGCACAGAGCTACCGATGTATCCTTCAGGTAACTTGGTCAGCCTTCCGAAGGGATATCCAGTCCACGCATACGGCTCACCAGTAGCGCCAGTGATAAATATCTTAGTATTTGCAGACATGAAGGAAGGAAGACGATTTGATGTGGTTTGAGATCTGGCCTGAGAATTGTTCCAATATGTTAAAGTTGGCTTTTATATGCGCTCGTCATCCGATTATACATCTGAGAAGGTCTTGTTAGAACCCGATAATTAATAATCACTCTTGGTAAGCTTGATATTGTTTGTCATCCAGAACTCTCGATTTAGCACGACGAACATATGACGAACATATGTGTCATCATGCCCATTTTTTAGGGTTGAATTAGATTGATAGCTCAGCGTTCGACAAGGTGTGATCGAGAATCATTGAATCTCGTTCTCCATTTGTCTGAATGCTCGATTGACCGTCAAAGTACATCTGGTTTGTAAGTTGATTCCTCGGTGTATGGAGTTGGATACTTTATAAATGGATATGGATCAAATAGAAACTCATTGGAGTTGGCAGCATTAAATTGCATTAGATGCCTAGTTTGCGCACTGTGTAAATATGTAGTAGTCAAGTTGGTCGTATCTTGCAGATGGAAGTTGATGTTTTTCCATCCCAGCAGTGATGATAATTTCCAGCAAAAGATGATGAAAATAATTGACAAGTCAACGATCTGTAGAATTATCAGTGAAATTGTCGGTGAAAGACAGGTATAAGTGGCACCGAGAATATTCCTGTCTAGCCAGTCTTCGTCTATGAAAAAAGCCACTTCTGTCTATAACAGCTTTTCAATAGCTCTCCATCTCTGCGTCCTCAAATCTAATGATTACCATTTGACGAGCTACGACTCTCCCACTTGTACGAATGGATTAACCGTTGGATCATGATTGCAACGGGAATGTCGATTGAAGCTCGTAGGATCGGAGCGAAGAAAGATATAATGCGTAGTCTCTTTATTGTCCAGGACACCCAGACTAGATTGAATGACGGAGGGTAGAGACTGAACATTTCAAAAATGTCAAAATTTGGCTAAAACCTACATATCAATATCCAAGAGTGATAAGCGTTGAAATCTGAGGCAAGACGTTTTGGGCATGTGAAGATGGACACAGAATCTACCTTCTCACAGCCTGATAGCTCTAACCTGCGGCTGCTACATGATAGCCAAGTTGAAGCTATGTATGAAGCATCACTGGTTCCTCGGACAATAAAGAGGCTTGGAAGTCAGAGAACACCACAGATCCTTTCATGGAAAACGTACTGCAGTCAGCAATGGGATCAGTTCAGTCGTCGCAGAGCCGTTCAGCATATGAAATGGTATTTAGAGATGATTTTTGCAGGCAATAAGCTCGGAGGTCCTTGTCGCAATTCTGCAATGCATCGATTGAGATGGTGGAATTGTAGTTGGTTTGAGCAGTCTGCAGAAGCCTGAAGAACGTCGAAATAGAGAGTGTTTATACCCCAACAAACAGGCAGATGCGAGACACGGTGCACAACAACATGCACTATTGAGCACAGTACTCTTTGCTGGATACCGCACAGGTTCGTTCACAAAGGCAGGGTCACGTGCACGAGATTGGTACTTGGTAATGAGCCTGATGGTTTATATACATATATGTGACTATGGCATCTCCTTCCCAGAATGCCATCCAAATATCCCATTTCTGCTCTTCCTTTACCTCAGCTTTCTAGCTTACTCATCAAGAAGCTCACCCCTGATATCCACACGCCATCGGCTGCTGCATTTCGTCAAGTCCAGAATGTCAACCCCAGCATCCAACGGAGAGCTCGCCTCCTTTCGCCAGAGTGCCACTTTTCTCACGTCTCTCCATTTCCCGTATCTTTTCCTTATGACATAAAATTCCCTGAGGCTGAGGATTCTGAGTATAACAAGAATGAGTACATTGAACGCTGGCTTGCCGAAAGGGAGTCTACAGATCCTCAACCAGCCCCGGCCCATTTTCCGGACGCACCGTTGCGGAAATACTATCCAAGGAACAGAGACCAGACCATTGACCTGATCGGACTTTCTGAGACTGGATTGAAGGACTGTATACCACACCTAGATGTCGGAGATGCTTTTTACCTGCTTGGAACACCAGCACTTTCTGACGAGTTTAAGGGAGATGAAATCGAATCGAAAGAGGAGAATGCCCGTGCTGCCAGGGAAGACCTCATCGACATCCTAAGTGGGCATGCTATGCTGATGTCTGATGAATTTGCGCCCTGGTCAATGCGATATAGTGGACACCAGTTTGGATCATGGGCAGGTCAACTGGGAGACGGTCGCGCCATTTCAGTTGGTAATTCCACGGTTTTATGTGCTTGAACCACCTTCGCTGATGTTGGATAAGTCGTTACACCACATCCGACTAAATCTGGAGAGGTCTACGAGCTTCAACTCAAGGGAGGTGGGCGTACACCTTTCTCCAGGAGTGCTGATGGTTTAGCTGTTTTGCGTTCATCCATACGCGAGTATCTCTGTTCAGAAGGTTAGTGTCAAGTTTGACTGCGTAGAAGACCATGACCCGAGTTCATTAGCTATGCACGCTCTTAATATACCAACAACTCGTGCATTGAGCATAATATCTCTTCCTGAAATATCTGTCACTCGCGAAAAAATGGAAACCGCATGTGTTGTCACTCGTATCGCCCCCTCGTTCATCCGCATTGGGAACTTTGAGGCTTTCAACGGCCCGACCAACATGTTCTTTTTCGGAGGTGGTCAGCAGAAACCTGACTACGAAGCTTTGCGTATCCTTGGAGAGTATGTGGCAAAAGAAGTGCTCAAACTTGAGCTGAAAGAAGGAAATCCATGGGGGGAGACGCTCGTTCTAGATGTCGCTAAGAGGAATGCGAGGATGGTTGCCGCCTGGCAGGTATATGGATTTATGCATGGGGTCATCAATACCGATAAGTAAGTGTGTTTAAACATTCATTATCTCTCTAACAACCATTAGTGTGTCCATCCTCGGACTGACCATTGATTATGGTACATCCCTTCTGAGTTATGGTCGTGATTTACTAACGTGCCTTATCAGGCCCTTACGCCTTCATGGATGTATTTGACCCCTTCCATATTTGCAATCATACAGACGAGAGTGGCCGATACGCCTATAAGCACCAACCTGACATGATGTGAGTTAGGTTTACTCCTTCTCACTCTCATTAATGGGGGAAAAAGTTTATATGCGATTCGAGCTTTGCTCAACACTCTCGCGCCTGTCATCGGTGCAGAAAAAACTTCCTTTAACGGTCTGGCCATAACCAAGGACTGGACAAAAGACGTGACGTCGGAACAGATAGAAGCTTGGACGGAGAAGGGCAAAGAACTCCGACCTGAAGTTGAACGCATATTTCAACAAACCTACTCGACAGAGTATCGTAGACTTCTACGTAGCCGTCTAGGCTTCCAGAACACGGGTCTCGAAGATCAAAGCCAGTTCTTCCAACCGTTGTTGGACATGTTGGATTCACAGAAATTGGATTTCCATATCACATTCAGGAATCTGCTCGACTTTGATCCGGCCTGGGACACGAAGGGAGCTGAGATCGACGTCTATGTTGCACAACTTCTCACTGCTACACCGGATGCGAATACTGTAAGGAGGGACGAGGCCATCCGGCATTGGAAAGATTGGTTGGGGAAATATGCCGAGAGGATCAATGCCGAAATTTTGGAGGGGCTTTGGGGAGATACAGAGAAGGCGAAAGAGGAGAGGAAAGAAAGTATGCGACTGGTCAACCCACGTTTTGTTCTGAGGCAGTGGTTGCTGGAGGAGGTTATCAGGAGAGTTGAAAGAGATAGTGCTAGTGGTAAAAAGGTCTTGGCCAAGGTTTTGCATGTATGTGATCTTTTTTAATTTCTCCTGCACACTATCAATAAAAGTTGACTGATTATCTCAGATGGCCTGTAATCCTTATGAGGCATGGGGTGCAGAAGGTGGCAAACGGCTTGAGGAAGGGCTGGTGAAGGAAGAAAGGGAAGAAAGGAGATTCTGTGGAATCGGTGAAAAGGGAATGCTGGGTTTTCAGTGCAGCTGCTCTAGTTAAAGTTATAGATGCTCTATATATATCTAGTTTTCCTCGATTTCATGTGTGATTGATGTGCAATATATGAATGTTCATATGAAGATACAGGGCCAGAGAGTTTGATTACCACCTATGTGAATTTTAACATATTGACAACTAAACCTGAAATTGAAAGTATACTATGTTTGCTTCGAACTCAACTGGCATGTTTATGGAAATGGTAATGTTAGGTGTGACAGAAGAAGACAACAGGATGCTTTTACCACCACCATCCCCCCTTTGGGGGTCATACTATTTTAATACACATTTATCAAACTCCTTTATTCCTACATACACATAGTACTTGATACTTGATACTTGATCCCTAGTTTAACCTGGTTCGTTTCAACACTATACTACGAGAGCTGGTTGCTCAATTGTCAATGGGAGAAAATTAGAGTGAAATGATAACATCATTTAGCACAGCTGCACAGACAGAACAGAAAGCTCCACAGTGATCCGATGATGCGGAAGTTCAACCTAATAATCTGCAATACAAATGACCTCCTTCCATTCATCCATGTCCCGTAACATCTTCTGTAACTCATTTTTGACTGTATCGTAACAATCCTCTCCAAGGGGAAGTTCTTTGGGAAAGGGCTTTCCCTTAGCGGCACCTTCACCCCGTACAAGATCCACAATAACCTCAACCGCTTTCTTTAGGTTACCGGGTCGTTTCCCGTCGGCCACTAAAACTCGTAAGCCTCTGTGATAGAAATTACAGATGGCCCACCTTTCAGAACCCCATCATTGGTATGTGTCATGGACTTGTATTCGTCAATACATGAAATTAAAGGTTTACACTTGGCTTCAGCGAGGAGGGAAGTCTGGAAGTATCCAGGTTCTATGCATACTGAGCGAAGACCAAAAGGAGTGACCTCAGCATGAAGCGTTGATGAGATGCCTATGTTTACAATAGGAAGCCATGAGCAAAAACAATCCAAGACTACAAAAACAAAAGTTTTACCCCGAACTGCATGTTTGGTCGCAGCGTAGACTCCAACACTTGGACATGCCACCCAACTCGCCAATGATCCAATGAATACTACGGTACCAGACTTCTTCTCACGCATATGTGGAAGGAAAGCCCTCGTAACGTTCAGAGCACCAAAGAAATTTGTATTCAATTGTTTGAGAGTATCTTCGGGCCTTTGGAAGTGAGTAAATGAATTGATGAAGAGGCTGACTCACGAGCTTTCTTCGATAGCGCTGACAGATAAACAGCCTGATATTGACCATTTGAGGAACGCAGGGGACTTAATGTGTCACTGGCATGCCAGGTAACGTACCAGCATTGTTGACAATCACATCCACCTTACTGTATACCCCAACAGCTTTAGCAGCAACATGTCTTATTGTGTCGATAGGGGCAGTGACGTCGAATTCGATTGTCTCTGCACCCTCAGTTCTGAGATCATCGAGCTGAGACATTGAACGGGCTGGAGCTGTTGCGATGACCTTGTCACCACGTCTGAGAGCAGACAGAGCCAATTCATGTCCAAACCCAGATCTAGTTGGAGCAACAAAGCAAGAATATTCGTGAAAGTACGCGAAAGAAAGTGAGCCCACGCACGATGTACCGGTGATAAACCAAACCAATTGAGTTGAACCTGTAATTGGGCAACCCATGGGCAAGACTAGGAGTTTTGTGAGGGAAAGGTGTAGTGAGTTTCCTGAGTCGTTCTTGCTCCTTGTTACGATCTCGAAACCCTGTGCTAGGAATATCGAAAGTTGAGGATATCGTTGCACTTGTAGCCATCTTCTTTATAGATGAGAACTGTTCAATGATTACCCTTTCTGATGTTGAACCTTTCAATCACCCTTGGATCTGGATGTAATATGAAGACTAGGAGCCCGATGGGAAAGAGATGTATGATATCTCTTGGCATCCAACCTGTCGAACAGATATCAACTATCAAGGTGACTCTAAATGCGGGATAACACGCGTCCAGACGTGTTCTATTTTTTTTCATAAAAACAGATTCTCTGACGGGCTTTGTAAGAAAATGATCTGTCAAAGGTATCAGCGTAGATGCGCAGGTAAGTCCTCAGATGCTAAGAAGAGAGAGATAGAAACAACTTATTTGATTGCTTTACATACAAGTTCTTTAAGTACTGTATTTTACTGAGTAATAAGGACGAACTCAGGGTAGTGATATGCTTCGCTAAGCAAATGAGCAAATGAGTAAATGAGTAACAAGTGAGCATGTAAGTCAAGAAAATAAGCGGAGCAGGGAGCATTAGGGGAATGATAACGAAATGAAAAAAGATCCTTAGAATATTCTTCGTTAAAAGGGAACGTTTTCACAATACCTTCTACGCATCCTCAGTTTATGTTTAGATATGGCGGGTTGAGCGAAAACTCATTGGAAACACGTAATGAGTCCTGTCTCAGGCTAAACAGAGGTTTTATTTCTGTCCAATGTTATAAGAACAGCAACAGACGAGACATAACTTATTTTTAGTGTGGCACTTGATATTTTAACCCTTCATAAAATCTCACCAGCTCTCTATTGCAAACGCGGGTCAAATGCTATGAGTCAACTATGATCTGTTGTTCTCCAGGGTGGCGGTTCGTACTCCAACATTCACCCTAGACCCCCTGAGAGATTCAACATGTAGACAGGATCGCGAGGTATAACTTTTGTCAATGAATCAAATGACATCGTTGGATGGAAAATCACTTCACATCGGCTGAAATGTTCTACATCGAATCTAGGAACATATTACTACCAAGATGAACCGTCAGCCTCAGGAATATCCTTAGCTCTAAGGAAGACACCAAGATTTTTCATAACCTTGCGAGTTCACAAAATCCGGCCATTTCCCTCTTACAATCGCAGTCTTTTGAGGTCCTAGATAGGCCCCTCTCAGATTTCATGGAGGCCAAATCATAGCCGAGCAGCCAGCATACGCCACAGCAGTCCGTCCAGAGTCATTGCTATGTCGAGGTGGGTATCATACAGTGGTTTACGCCAAAAGCTCAGACGGAATTAATGCATTACTACTCTGTAACAACTCTTGTTGCGGTATGAGTATCTGATTGGAAAAAGTACATGCACACAGCAAACAAGAACCAACAGCTGGGCATGCATGAAGACAACAAGTTGCGACTCTTGACATAATATGTATTGTACACAGAGAAGCGAGAGCAAGAATAAACGTGATACAGGAGTCAGGCTAGATACATCAAGCGATGGACCAACATTGCGCGATATACCGCCGGGATAACGATAAACAGTCCAACTCCAACCGCCTATGGGCATGGTGGTGTCTTGGAGAAAAACGAAGGATAGGATATGAGAACCGAATAGGCCGATCGTGAAAGACAGAGATCATTTGAAAAATGAAGACAATATGGTCGGAGAAACGAGGGCATAGGACAGAGTCAGAAATTCGACCACGAAATTGTGTCGTTTCGATTCACCCCTGGTCTGTTCATTTGTACCGTCACACTGAAGCTACTGCCCCTCACCGGTCTTTCAGCTCGAAGTCCTTTCACAAGTTTCAGGAAACACCAGGCAGGAACCATCCCCAAATCGATGGTACCACCACTTGTTAGACCAATCCCATCGTGACTTAATAGACCCTTCGGCTGTGACGTCAATATTCCGCCTTCTCTTCCGACGACACACCAACCATCATCAAATGATTGTAGTATGATCAATGTTTCACCCAAGGCGATGAACAATTCATCTGGAAGAATAGGATTGAAAGTTTGTCTGACTTTGCGGATTGAGCGCCCGAAACCTCCACCGGATGTGGTTGAGACAATGACTTCGTTGACAGATGATGGGGCTGAAAAGACGGAGAAACGTGACAAGCGAGAACTCGCGTAAGAACTCCTTGCAACAGCCGGCCACTCGTTGTCTGAGATTAGTGCAGGAGAAGGAGAAGGGACAGTAGGGGAGAATGGTTTAGGAGTGTTGTCGGGTAAGAGATGATGTGTGATATAATGACGTTCAGCTCCGAACTGTTCTGACGATGGCTTAACATGGGCCTTAATAGGGAACACAACTTGCGAAGACAGGTTATTTCGTGAGAACAATGGGATTTGCCTGAATACCAGCTTTGAGATCGGTTTCATTCATTTTATATCCAAAAGAACTATGACGCACAAAGAAGAGTGTTTTTCGCCGTGAATCAGTTCGTCTTTCACCAAGCCACGCACAGAAAGGAAAGCTGCGCCTAGTTGGTCTTGACGTCGTCTGGCAGACCATTTGCGCCGAAAGTGGATAGCAAACCATAGAATCAAAACCAGGAAAATTGCTCCTACGATTGAAAAGCCTATAATGTACATTACGAAGATTCCGCCATCGTTGTCTTGGAGGGCACCGACAGGAGTGGCAGAGACAGCAACACTAGACATGACGGGTGGTTATACCAGAAGCAATAGCTCTTAGAAGTCAAAGAGCGGAATGGTCAAAATGCGAGGCCGATGCACGTAAGAGGAAGGAGAGACTGAGGGCCAGTGACTGTGCATCCTGGGCGAGTAGAAATGCCCAGCTCGGAATTCTTTTCGGGTGCCCCTGACGACAGCGTACTATTAACTACTTGCATCGGGCCTCTTTTCTGTGATTCGGGCTAGTTTCGACAATGGTCTTGAGCCTGGGTTTACGTTTGAACTTAATGTTCGCTTTCAGCAGGACTGACAGGAATTCTGATACTAATGATATAATGGTGTGGGAGTGGTTGTGATGGGTTACAAGTGTCACGTTGTGATGATTGACTCCCCAGTTGAGTTTACCACCCACAGTCGTTCCTTTTCTGCCTTTCTTTTTCTTTAATGGGTCTGCTGCGGGGGAAAAAACATACAGTGACCCAGCGTCAGGTTCCAGGCGCGGCACCGACAGCTTCCGGCATCGGAGGATCTGCTCTTACCGTCGATCCCGATGAAGGGACGCTAGCTCCAACTCTCCAACTAGACACTGATGTCGCGCCAGGCGGAGGATTCAGCACCGCCCCCCAGCTCGCCTCTGGTTTCACACCCACCATCACTCTTTCCCCTACAGCTGCTGCTCCACTCACTTCATCCCCTCAATCGTCTTCCCTATCAGCTTCCTCCAACACAGCGGCGCCGATTTCCGTGAGCACAGTTGTTGGTTCTTGCGTCGCTGCCTTTATTGGTGCACTTGCACTCGTTTGTCTGGGTCTGTGGTTTTACCGTCGCTATCATCGGTCTCTCAAAGCGCATTACCGCACCAAGGGTCGTGGCCTTGTCAATGCTCGCGCCGATATGCCTAGACGCCTTTCCCGTAGAGAATCATGGGACAAACACGAAGACAGAAAGTCAGACAACAGATGGGCAGGTCAGACAAAGACAGAAGAGTCTGTTGGTCCCATGGAAAAACTTACTATGTTCAAGAAATCTCCGAGTGTCCGAACGGCACACACTCGTTCTGAGGAGGAACCTGGACAATTTGAGATGTCAGATCCATTCTCACAGCAATTCTCCTTTTCCAATAATGAGCAGAAAAAAGCTTCCATGCCCATTTCCAAGTCTTTCACGGCTGGTAATACCTGGAACGATGTACAGAGTTCCTTCTTATCCACAGAACGCATTTCCGGTTCAATGTCTCCTTCTCTAACCATGGCTATTCCGACTCCTCCCGTAACTGCTTCTCCTCACTATCATTGGGAGAGTGCAGAAATCATTAATATGGAAAGCCACAGTACAGAGGTCGCCGATCCTTTCGCGGATGAAAATAAACCTGCCGGCCCTGAGAGGCGCAGGAGTTATGGGAATCCCTTTTTCAATGCTCAGAGAGATATGTCCAGGCGACGGTCAAATTCCATCCCGTCAAAGACCTCAAGGGCAGGTAGTATCAGCGAGTCTATCCCACCATCTGTTCCTGTACCAAAGGTTGATAAGGGTAAAGGTAAAGCCATGGATCCATTTGATGATGAGAACGTATCCGTTGATGCCGGTTCCCCCCCGATCGTGGCGCAGACCTATGCCACTCCCACCTCTCCTGCTGTCTCCTCACAGCCCGTAGTTCACAATCCCTCTTCTTCAACTTCTTCGACAGCGAATGCCATGGCCTCACTGATTGCTGCACTTGATGGTGCCGCCACAGAAGAAGAGGTGCAAGCCCGTTTGAGGATATCTTCAGTCCACTCGACCACGTCGGACTATAGTGATGCTACAGAGAGTCTTGACATTTCCAAGGACTTCCCTCTCCCCCCTCTTACTTCCGTCCATTCGACGTCGACATTTGAGTCGTTTGTCACTGCTGAATCAGATCGTACAGTGAGGACTCGGTGATGTATTTTTTTCTTGTTATTCTTATCGTTATCTTTCATCAAGTATTTATCATTGACGGTACTCGGTTATCGTTCGCCTGGTGCTCTTTCGTTCCAACTTTTCTTGATTTTGTCACGCATCTGCTGGTCGTGACTTTTTGTACTGCCCTGAAGCTTATCCACTTGAATCACATCTTGCTTCCATTCCACAGTACATATACAACAACTGATCGGAAAGTGATTTGAGGATCTTATTCAATTCTTCTTTCTGTAATACCCTCCCTTTCAACCTCTGTCCTCTTCCCTTGTTACTTTTATTCTTCTTGTACGGTTCCCATATTAACATGCAATGGTTTTGATGTAAAATCCATCCTACTACGGTCCGCTCGATTGACAAATCAGCGCCTGGATGGACATTCTGGCATGCGAAACTGATGTAACCATGATGCCTGTGCTCAGAAATTTCTGACAAATTTCTGACGAGGTCCAAACCTGTATCTTGAATACCATCATCCAGTGGTCGTCAAGTTATGTTTGGTTCATGTTGTCATTGTCAGTCATGTTGACAGCTATATACGTGTCATGTCAAATAGCATATTAGGGTACTATACTTGGGATACACTGCCAAGAACTGCCAAGAACTGCCAAGAACTTCGGAGTGAGTGGGAATCTAGTGTTCAAATTAGAGATATTCTCCTGTGAGAAATTGTTCACTTGAAAATGCACAAATGATCTGATTGCTCTCTTCGGGTTGGGGCCGATAGAGACATTTTGTTATGGAGGGTAGCCCTACCAGATCTAGTGAGGGCCCTGCTACTATGACTCTTGCCCATATACTAACTGTAATAACAGATTAATTACTACAAATTAGGGCCCATCAAGGGTAACCCTGTGGTAGATCTGACCCTTACTCTACCCTTGCTCTTTAATCAAGGGTAGACAGACTAATGCCTAGCCTTACTCCCCTTACTCTGCTTTGACCTGTAGTGGGCTTGCTAAGTTCAGTTGTATTGGGCCAGTTCCAGTCTATCACTCAGAGAAGTTAAAGACCCATTATCCAAATACATGGAATGCCTTTTCCTTTCTCGCAGAGTTGTGTGGCCGTAAGTTTTCTGTTTTCCAATAGATCAGATCATGAATCTTATTGACGATCAAAACTTCCTGACCAATTACACACTGAAGAGTGTTCATTTTTAGCCTGTACCTGGGCAGAAACATAGGCACCTCATAAGTTTCTTAGACTTGTAATCTTCTGAGAACATCCAAATAAACAGCTTTAGCAGGCCCGGTGAGGTGGAATCTTGCCATGGCGACCGCTGGCTAGACAGTTCATTGAGTGGACTTAGTGCGCTATGCTATGATCCTGCATTTTACAGTTACCTGGCATACGGCAGAATCGGATAACCAATCGGAGTCATTGGTAAAGATTAAATGCAGACAGTCATCGAGGAAGACTCTATCGCAAGTGAAGGGTGGGAAGAGTAGTTGATGAGATGATAGCGATCAATCTTAACTATCAGGTTCCTTGAATCACTCACACACTCATGATCATCAACTTCCTTTACAGCTTACCACCAAAGTCCCGCCTTCTTTTGCCTTCCGCCACCATAGCACACCTCTGAATCCCGTCTTTTCATGTCGTCTGGGTCTTACAACCAGTGGCCTCAGAACAATGGCTTTGTTGCGCCACAGGCGGACTTGAGTATCTACACAAGCAGTGATTCCCAGCAATCACAACAACTTCATCCTTTCCCCAGTCCTTACCTGCAGACCCCCTTGACCCTTCCAAATAGTTTCGTTGATACTCATCAAACCAGGCAATACGCCGGAGCAGCTAATCCTCAGAGCGAGAGTCATACACGGGTCTATACTTTCGGCTCGCCCCGAACTTCTTCTAATCTTCTGAACGCTGGTTCCTCGCAAGTAATTGGTGACATACTGGATGATACTTTTGAAGTGATGCAGCCTCAGTTACCCTCTCCATCTCAACCAGGCACATCAGGAGGTACCTTTCACCAATCAAAGCGCCCGCGGCCTTTAGGCAGTCAAAAGGATACCGACCTCATTGAAGAGATCAGCCCCGAAAAGGAGAGTGGGAAAAGACAGTAAGTACATGTTATTCTTCATCATCCTGAGCTCATCTCCCGGCCTTCAGCGGTGGCGCATGTGCCCGTTGTAAAAACCTCAAGGTCAAATGCGAGTTCATAACGGATCAAGAAACTTGTAAACGATGCCTTAACGGGGGTCATGAGTGTGCTATCCCGGGTAGGAAAAAGCGCCGAGTTCCTCCGTAAGCACTTCACTCTTGATCTTATTCGTGGTCTCTTAATGGTTGTATAGTAAGCGAGAACACCTCATCAATCAGATTCGTGACCAGGCGGAACAAATTAATAAGCTTATTTCCCAGCTTGAAGCAGTACAAAGGTCACAAGGGCAGCCCCCCAATCTAGAGAACTCATCAGTTATCTTGCAAACCTCTACTAAATTAACTGAAGGGGATAGCGCCGACGATACGGGAGCTTTTTCCAGTGATCTTACTTTCTGTGGGGGTAACTGGGCAATCGAAAATTGGTTAGCTCAGGCAAAGGAAAGCTTTCTACAGTTCGACAACTCTATATCCAAGAGCTATTTTGTCGGCGTTGCGACCGGATGGGAAAGCGACGAAGATGTTGACACTGATGACCTACAAGATAATGGTGAAGGATCTGACTTAGGACTTACCGAGGACGGTACCATGCGAAATTTTGACTTCGAAGGACGAAATTTGAAGTTTCAGAGCTCAAATTTGAGTCCCATAAAGAAAGCTCCCAGTGACAAGCCGCCCAATCTTCCCACAGAGGCCGCACCATGGGGACTCATGGGAAAACTGAGTCTAATCAGCAATCCCAACGATCAAAACCCCGATAACACAGGGTTAAACAGCTCGACATACTTCACTAGTAAGCAAGTGCATTTGATATCATTATACTCGCATTGACACAACTGCAAACAAAGACGTAGATGAACAGGCTAAGAATGTCCAATGCGCTGGACCACACATCCTAAGCCGTGGTATGATAACAATAAATGACGCGGAAAAGCTTTTCAAAATGTAGGAGTTCATTTCATCTGGGTCGTTTTTTGCATTCCTAGCATTTTCTTCAGCTATTTCGAGAAAATGAATGACTCCACGTCATTATTGGATCCCAAACTTTATACACCTCCCTTGACAGCTGTGAGAAGCCCATTTTTGTTTACAGTTAGTGAGTGTTGTCAATTCCAAATCTACTGAAGCTGACGCATTCAAGTCTGTGCTATCGCTTCGAGGTTCTATGAAGGTCCTTCCGATTTGTACACTCAACTGATGCATTATGCACAACTTGCGGCCGGGACTGCACTCATTAGTGGAAACAAAAGTGTTGATATGTGTGCTGCTTATATCCTACTTAGCTTGTACCCTGTCCCAACCCGGCGAATGACTGAGCAACGAAGCTGGTTATATCTCGGTTTAGCCATCAGGTAAGAAGTCTAGAATCCAAAATGCGATCGTGTAACATGTGTCCCCCAGAATTGCCACTGACCTGAACCTTCACATCCCTATCAAAGAAAAACCTCGCGATGAACGGCAAGCACGAGAGGCTCTAAATCGAACTCGTATCTGGCTCAACTGCTTCAACCTTGATCGATCCACAGGCTCTCAGTATGGCAAACCACCCATCATCAGTAACGCTGACTATGTGGCGAACCATTCGACAGAGTGGTATAAGACCTCTCAATTCAATATTGAGCACTTCGATATCCATATATGTGCGTACAACGCGGAGTTGAGGGTCATGGCCTCATTTATGGGGAAGATTTACAATGATCCAGAACAACCAACGGGACTGAACAAGGTACGATGAGCCCTGAATAATTTCCCCCGTAGTCTGCTCATTTCTTTATCTGCGCCCAGAATGTGGATTTCGAGGTCATCTCTACAGCTACCGACAATGAACTCCAAGTCCTCGGCAACCGGTGGTTCACTCTGCTGAAGACGACAACCGATACGACTGTGCCGCGAAATCGATTCCGCATCGGGCTTCTTCGATTAGCCTATAGCTATTCCAGGTTGATCGCACTTTCGTACGGTTTTCAGCATGCGTTCCGTAAGAATACAAGTGAAGAAAACCCTTTCCTGGGTCGGGTAGGTAGATGATTTTGCCCGTGAATGCTTAAATTGACGTAATACAGTGCTTAGATGCGGCACGCGACGTTGTACATGCTGTGCTGGACGATATATGCCTCCCCGATCAGTGTTCGTCCTTCCATTCTGGATGGATATCTTAATTTATCTTTTCGTACAGTATTCTGGTGGCGTCATGGGCCGGAGGCTCAGAGTATTTTTGTAACTTTCGCCTCTGCTTTCTTAATCAAGGTAGGTGGTTGTATATCTAGAATTTTATTTGACCTGATCTATGACCCTAAGCTATTACAACCTCGCTTCGCTTCCCACCTCAGCCCAGAGACACGTGCAGAAATCAAAGGTTTAGTGCAGAAAGTCGTTGAACTCCTCAGTTCCGAAGCCATTGCCATTGATGAGCGAAATGGACCTGGACTTTATGCCCGGTTCCTTCGCAATCTCCTTCAATCTCCTGTCCTCCAAGACCCGTTCCCCCGACACTTACGTCTGACGCAATCGACTCGAACAACACCAGAGCTCTTGGACTATGTATCTTTGGCTCCAATGTCAAACTATTCATCACCAATCCGATCTGGTGGTTCACCATCTCCACTACCTTCACAAGAAATGACCTCGTTCGACATGTTTGCACCAGTAGGAGTTGGTGCCACCGATCCATACTTCCCAGGGCTTGATACCTCTCCTACTCTGTCTTACACGGACGCGACCACCACCGGGAGGGTTGATCCATTAATCGGAACTATGTTGATGCCTCCTTTGAACGGGGATGACTACCTCTTTCAGATGCTTTGTGGTGGCTCGAATACACATAACTGGGGACAATCTCACAGTAAGTAGGCCACCAACAATTGTTGATAGTCGTGAGTCAATAACATTTGCGAACGTAGCTGGATATCAATGGTTCCCTCAATTTCAACAAAATATGGGCATGAGTGTTCATCTCGACAACGTCGGGTACTAAAATCCATCCTGAAGTTTTCAGGTGCTATCTGGCTCTAATGATGTATATCTAGCTCCGTATTCTCCTTGCTTCAAGTTACTGTTTATACTTTGCTCTCATTTTTGTTTTGGGCCTTCCATGCATGTTCCAAAAATTATAGGGAAGCGAGATTCGCTGATGGTTATACCGTGAAGTTAGGTACCCCCTAACCCGGGTTGTGAGAACCATACACGTGACATCTGATGATATATAATACATGTACTGAATTTTTTCCATCCTAACTCATTCATGGACTTGCATTGTTGTCCTCCTGCGAAGGTTTCTTCTCTTCTCGCAGGTGTCTACTGCTTGTTCTAGATGAAAAATAAGCACCTCCAGCTGGAGCGCATTCTAGCTTGTTTTCAGTCACAAGAGTACTTGGACTGCGATTTCCTTACCAGAGGTGTTACATGCATACATAATAGTTGAATGGGAGCAGTACACTTCAGATGCCTCAGGATGTGTGTGCCTTGAGGATAGTTCATGTGATAAGTGGTGATAGATTTGAATGAATAAAATAGCATTGTTACAAACATTGTTACAGAACGATATGACTACTTTCAAAACATAGGATGAACTAGACCTCATGACTGAATGTGGTTCTGGTATCTGTATGTTGTGTATAAGTAGATCAAGACCAGAAATTAAGAAAACAACTGACCTTTCACTAAAAGGTCGAACCAATATTGCCGAAGCGAATATTGGAGAAAGTAACTTGTGCATTGGGGTGTTGTCCTTCGACGGTAGTTGGGTCGCCAGATTGCTGGTCGCAAGTCCCACGAGCAACACCGGGCTGGGAAGCATCGGCACCAACGGGATAATTAGAGTCGAGCCACAGCATATCTGCAAAGTGGTCATCCCAAAGGGACATGACAAGAACCATACCCTTTGCCATAGCCTTGCTCATGTTAGCGAGACCACCGTGTTGTTGGAAGCTTGGCGTGTCACCGAAAGCTTGCTTCTGAGCATCACAGAAGGCAGTAGTGATAGAATCGAAATCACTCATGCCCGGTATGTTAGTCTGGGAGTTTTGGATGACACGTCCATTCTGGACATACAAGCGGCGAATCTCGGAGAGTGTGCCAGAAGTTGAATTGTTGTTAGTGATGAATTGAGTGACAACTGTAAATGGACGAGTTGTGTCGACTGTCATTCCAGCGCCGTAGAAATTCTTAACGCCCATACGGAAGGAGTTAAAGTCACAACCGTCAGGGTCGCAGAGACCGTCAAAGCGGCTTTGAATGGCACAATCCTCTCCAGTGCACCTAGTCTGTCCATCAACGGTGCAAGAGTGAGGTGTAAAGGCTGCAGAATTGGAGTTTGCTTCCCAAATATCCATCTCGTTGCAACAAGTGCCGAAGTTACCAGTACCGGAATTAGGGTCACCCGTCGAGGGAACCCATCCCTCGGAGTTGGCCTATGGTCAGCTAAGTCAGTATTGGTATTGGAATTCAAAGAAGACGAAGAAAACTGACGACTCCGTTAATAAACTTGATATCCCTGGCGCACTGCGAGTCACAATAGCCAGTCCCATACTGGGCACCAGCCTTGTTTCCAGAGAAACGGGAGAGACCACCATCTGCATCCATCTCAGAGAAGTAGAGGGCGCCATTAATACCACAAGGCAGTTGTGACAAGTCAACGTCGAAGGTAAATTCCTTGTTCAGGAGTTGGAATAGTTGATAATGGGTATTATCGGCCAAGAGATAGACTCGAGAACCGACGTTCTTCTGTTGCGCGAAGGTGACAAATTTGAGGGTGAGAGCGTTGCCACTGGTGGTGACACCATAAGTACCAGCGTAGTCCGCACCATCAATGGCACAGTTGGCAGCGCAAGTCACGCCATCGGGACAGAGCGTGTTGTCCCAGAGGTTGCCAGTGTAGCAGTTGGTGAACCCACCGACATTGTGAGTCCAACGCCAGTTTGAGTCGAGAACAACGGCGCCACCGCTCACGCTAGTGCAGCTTCCACTCCCGGTACAAGTCTGCCAGGAGAGAGGAGGATGATTCTCTGCCTGATTGGTGCCGATATTCTGGCTAAAGGCCATTGAAACTAGAGCGAGAACAGTGAGGGTGTTTTTCGGGAACATTTGAAGCTAATGCAGAATCTCGAAGGTTGCTTTTTGCTGAGGCCACAAAGCCTGTAAAAGCAGTCTTTTATACCTTTCCCGTCCCAGTACAATGGATAGTGGATCCCAGACAAAAAAGCAGAAAGTGGTATGATCATGTGTATGAAAGACGCACCAAATTTTGTCTTGTCTGAAGTCATGAGAGTATCTTCAACACAGGAACAGTTTTATAAATGAGACAGCCCAAAAATAAGCATTTGAACTCGGAGATACCGCTCCACTCTGACCTCGGTCCTAGATTCAGGCAATCTGGCTCTCTGTCAAGGACATTCCTGTCGCTAGCAGACCGTACGGAGCTGAAGAAGGAAATCTATCAGGCCATGGAGAATCTCACCTCCAAGAATCTATTTTCAAAGTGGAGCCAAATGACGTCCCTTCCTTTGCTGCTGCTGCCGGCTTCTAAAGCACCATTTACCGTTGAGACATACATTTATCCTCGGATCACCCGAAATTCAAGCGATAGAATCCTTGTGCTGAGTAGTCAAGTCATTTCCAGTGTATAAATTCGCCGTTTCACCATGTGAGTTAGTAAAAAAGAGTCAATTTTCCCATCAAATCCTGCATGATTACAAGTTAGGTATTGCTTTCATGTGCTTGTCAGTGGAATATCCGAACGGTGACAGAAATAATCTACGAATGCATCTACCAGACCTTCATAAACCCAGATCGTAGTCATGATCATCCGATTGAGTGGGTGATGACTGACCAATGCCTATTGGAGATGAACTTCTTGGGGTGGACAATGGAATTTTACCATTGCAATGTGAGGGCAAATTTTGTGTTAGGTTTCTGACGCTGGTCTCTTTTAACTCTGCTACCTTTGTGGACCCGCACTGGAAAATAGCATGCATTTTGTTAATCGCGGGACTTCGCTCTACAATGACGTTGATTTTTCATTGTGATCTTGCGATGATAATCCGATTGAACAATAATAAAAGGTATGACTGTTGCCGAGAATAGACAGGACCGCTGGAGAAGGCATCAAGTCAGGGTGTCCTGATTGATATGTGTCATTGAAGTTATAAAACGCTGACTGTAGTCCAGATCATCAGTTGCTCCAACAGCGAGATGCATCCAATTACATGTTCCATGGATGCCATAAGGTTTCACCGCTGTGAGAATTCCAAAATACTAATCCAAGAAGAATAAAAATACATAGGACTTCACCAGGTATCTCAGCTCGGCTCTCGGGTAAGGGGGTGGGGTCTTTAAGCTCAAGCGATGCCCCAAAGCAAATCTCCAGGGTCTCAATACAATTGAATTTGCTATGCCTCCATGGTCGTGCGTCAGAAAGAATGCGAATCAAAGGGAGAGAAAAAAAAGGTCCCACAAAAGGTACTGTAACTCCATAGAAGGTATCAACTAATACGAAGCCCTCAAGTTTTACGTTGGTAGGCTATATGACCGGAGGTCTCAGCAATTGCTTAAGTCCAAGATCGCTCTTTTGTAGATTTGACTGTCGGCCATTAATAATATTTGTCGGTATGTCGGTAGTCAATCTACTATTTCTGTTCCTTGACGGTGGTTCCTGCCATTCGACTCGATATCAGGATGAGACAGGTGCTGTATCGGATACTATTTTTTGAATCCACAAACGAGATCAGTGTTTATAAAACTTGTTAAGCACTTTTCAAACGCATGGGTGATCCTACATCCTCGTCAGTTCGTTCTTTTTGTTTGTCTTGATACACTGCTCCAATTGACCGGACCCATGATGGGGAAAGGGTTATGGTGTGTTTTGTGGCCTATTGAAGTAGAACCTTCTGCAATGCGGGAGAATAGCTTGCTCAAGACATTGGGAATCTAGGAGAATCTGGGAGTGTTACACAAACCTTATTCTATGGTCTGAGGAAATCTGGGAAAAATGCAATTCCCGTAGCAACAGTCCCTAGATGTGACATCACATTGTCACACATGCATCTTGTACGTGTTTTGTACTGCAACACAACATTAAGAATCATGGATTCACCTCTCTTGAATCACCCTAAGGATGTATTACTTGCAAGCTGTGCAATGCTTGTGATTATATATCATACCAGTATGCAATGCTTAATGACAATGCCACAAAATGATTTGGACTCCCATTGTCTCTGACCTGCATCATCACGCCTTCTGT
>Ga0153966_100216_pt1 | contig 32677 bp, 54 predicted proteins | sample TSFL050MetaG_FD_104738 | JGI IMG/M metagenome (GOLD analysis project Ga0153966, IMG submission 104738) | Attine ant fungus gardens microbial communities from Florida, USA - TSFL050 MetaG | ecosystem: Host-associated > Fungi > Mycelium > Unclassified | place: USA: Florida, Paynes | collected... | reverse complement strand
TGTGAAAATCACACCAAAATTGCTATTGCTAGGTCATAAAACACATTAAGATATTAAAAAATCAACATTAATAAAAAAGACAAAAGCAAAAGGTAAATAAATAAATCGACAAGCTGGTGACGCACGAATCAAGAATAGAAACCGGATTGCAAAATTGTATTGTCACTGTCAAAGCGTAGATTCAATGTTCTTTACTCGCATAAGATTTGAAATTGAAAGAGGTACGCAGGTCATGACGCGCTTTGCCTCCTTGATGATACTGCTGGTTCTTGAATTTTGTGACCTAGTCAGATCGTGAATTGATATACACTCATTACTTCTTGATGATCCCCACGGCTGTGTATGATTAATGGCGGACCAACTACGGGAGCCGGACTTGAATTCTCCGTCGGTTTCAATGTTTTCTAAAAAAAAACAAAATCCTTCATCACCCTCTTGTCTTGATTTCTGTCTAGCCTTTCACTCAGTTGCAATCCTACATTCTGTGCAAAGGATCTCTTGGCTCCAGAAGAAAGCCTCGACCAGAAGCTACCCTTGATGATGTCTTCATTTCGGGGTGGGTATGTAGGATAGGTAGGGGCAGACTTGGATAATTTTGAGTTTGTAGGTGATTCTGAGAATGAAGCATTGGTAGGTGGAGCCGATGAACCTTCAATCTCCAATGGTGGTACATCAACGGACGTAGCAGCCGAAGTGGACAATAAAGGACAATTGTCTTGTTGCAGATTAGAACTTCCATGATTAAAAACCTCTCGTTCTGATGTCGTCATAAGAAGATCGTCTACCTGTCGGTGCCGGAACAGAGAAGGAGAGTGAGTAGTTGAGGCAAAGTCCCACGAATCAATGGTAGCAATTGTGGGCGATTGTCGTAAATCACGACGCCGCTGGCGCTGGGTTAACGGAGGAAGATCTTCTAGAACCGTGTTAGTTGTATCTCAAAAAAGTGGTACAAGGTTGACTCACTGAGGATTGTGTTAATCAAATAACCCTTCTTCTTTGCGCCCCTGAAGAATGGAGTTTGAAGTAGCTGTTCAGCACTGGGGCTATATACGACTCAGGTCATATTATGAGGAGATATCTAGAATCACACCGTTTGGATGGATCTTTCACAAGGCAGCTGTCGATCATAGCCTTGAAGCTCCTAGTATAACTGTGTACCCCACACTCCCTGTCAAGTGTAGGGGAAGTTTCATGAATACTGCAGATACACACAGATAAATTATTTTGTCTAATGCGCAAACGCCTGACGCACATCCTCAAAAGCACATCTTTGGAGGGTTCTCTTGATCGAGGGGGCCGCCCCTGACTCAATTCGAGCGCAGTTATGCCGAAGCTCCAGATGTCAGCTGCCGAGTCATACTGTTTACCTGCAATTAACTCAGGTGCCATCCAACAAGGCTTGATAAGCTGTCAAGACTTCTGTTCCCCGAGAACTAGACAAATACATACAGTGCCAACGAACGACTTCCGCTTGTTAAGGGCCAGTCTTGGTTGAAAGGTGACCAAACGAGGTGTTTGCGTTTGGTTGGGAGTAGCTGAACCCGAGGCAGACTTTTCTGACGATGCTGTATAGCGTGATGACTCCTCACTCAAATCGGCAGCGACGCCCAGGTCGCCGAGCAGCACAGTGCCATCGTCATCAATGAGCAGATTGGCGGCCTTGACATCGCGATGGATAAATCCATTGATATGAAGATAACTGCCGACCGAAGTATTATTAATCCCACCCTTCCCATAAAAACAACCGGAGATGCCTACTTCAGACCTTGAAGCGCCTGTCGTAGGATGCAGCAGATTACTTCCTCTTCCATTCCTCCTGGCCAACCATATTGCATTACGTCCACGGCACTCCCTTTATTCATTAATCGCAAGGCAATGTAAATTTTATGTCCGTCGATCCAGGAACCTCGTACCCGAAGTACATTAGGATGTTTCGAAAGTGACATTAATTTTGTCTCTCGCTGCAAGAGTTGCAAGGACCGTGGGGACAGAGAGTCAAGATCGAGGACTTTGAGCGCACAAGGTATAAGGATAGATAAATTATGTGGCTCCTCAGGGGAAGATTTTGGGTTATATGTAGCGGCATAGACGATAGAAGAAGCTCCGAAGCCTATGGGTTCTCCTATCGTATAATCGGATGCGCAATCACTAGGTATACTTCTTGATGGTTGTCTGAGATATGCCATAATTGCTTACCTGAACAAGATCCATTCATCTTCAACTGCTCCAATGAATCTACCAGGAACTGAAATCGAAGTCATTCTCAGATGATCTATTTGATCTACTAGAGATTGTTCGTGGGTGAAAGAGGAGGAAGGCGTGGGAAGTCCGGGCAGAGATAGGGTGTTTACAATACGAACTAAGACAAGCTAAGCGGCAGCAGGTATTGAGGGAACAGCTCCAAGAACGAAGAAGCCCATATAGCTCGAATTCATAAGAACCCGAGCTAGTATGAATTGAGTCTTGACTGACATCATATATAATGACAGTCTATATGCATGCTGTTAAAACAAGCACAAGATGATAAGATCGTTTACTGCAAATGAGCCAAACGTATAGATATTTAGTAATACTTACTCATACATCTGTCGAGTCAAGATAGAGAAAAGACTCGTCGCGCGTTTGGGACGATTCTCAACTGTTACTATCTAAAGACAAGAAAGAAATGCTTGAACATCAAGAACTCATAGGAGAAAAAGATTCCTTCTTAATGACAACCACTCGTGTTCCTGCGACTTGGGTCCCGAGCTCTAAACAATCGTCGACAGTTTACATATGAAGCTGAGGATTGTATGGTGATAGAGAACTCCATCGCGTTCCTGAATGACAATCCGGCAGCATTTGCTTGGTCCAACTATGTTTCTGAATATGCATCATTTCTGGACATATTCTATCTTTGTGTTTCTATCTTTATCTTTTTTGTCTTGTATTCAGATCAGTTAGTTTTTCTGTTTGAGTTGAGTATATTTACAGAAGAGATGTACCCGACCGCGAAATGTGATCGAGCACCGCGTTACGAATTTAAAAAAAGATTGAGTATCAAGACAAAAAGTAATTTTAGCGTAGCGCTCGATATCCCAACAATATTTGATTTGAGTAGAAGACCAAAACATTAAACTGAGACATGTTATGTACATCACACAGGCTCACTTAGAATTCCCAGCGTGGCTATTATTGAAGAAGAGAAGCAAGAGTGCGGAAAAAAATAAGTACGTTACACTATCAGATTAAGAAAGTACAGTGTAGCTATTGGATTTAAATACTAATACCTATTGTCGATTGGCACAGGGGGCAGATCGGCGGAACCATTCAGATCAGTAACTGTTACCATCCGGAACATTGTCAACAGGAGCCTTCTTGAATCATGAGTCTTCTTTCCTCTTGACCCGTGGGCGCACCAAGATAGCCTTAGACTCACCATGATCACTTGAGAGATGCGAGGCCTGAAGGATGGAAAATATTAATAATGAGAGCCTTCCATTGTCCCTGTTGCCTTGCCTTCCATCTCTATAGCTGCCATAATGTTCAGTCATGGCAAGTGGCTTGTTGTGGCTTGGCTGTGACATCTACCTACCTGTCTTCTAGATACTGATAAGTGCATGATGTCTGAATGGGAGAATCTCCCATTGTCATGATAACATTTTGAATTCATCATGTTGGAGACATTTATTTACCACCCAGGTTAATCCAGTCTACCACCTGGTCCATCCGAACCGACATTGTAATATCTCGTAATTCAAAGTCATATACATTGCCAGAAAATGTAGATCAAGAGTAGCCAACCGTCCATGGTATGCACGTAGATGGTGCAGGCAGAGGCATCTTTATGATTGACAACACAATCACTCTCCTGAAAGGTAGCAGCAACTCAAGTACGCTAGTAAATTGCTCTTATTACATCGAACAGTAGACACTACGAGGCAAGTCAGAGGCGAAAGTGATTGATTGACCTAGACACGTCTCATGTATGATGTAGACCATGGACCTTGTTGTTCAGGACCTTGTAACAATCATGACCATGCATTGTGCGAGACGACGGGGAAACAGAGTTGTGTGCAACGTGCAGAGATGAAGGAACCTGGAGATTTACTATGTTCAGAGAAGGGCAAACGCGGCGAGGGTCCGTGCCATCACGATGGACACAAGAGTCAGATGCACTCATAGAATTTTGAAAGTATCTGGAATCAAGGCCACCACTCAATCCGTCAGTCCAAGGGTCGTTTATCACTAGATGAAAGCCGCAACCCAGTGTGTAGGAACCCATCAAGAAGACTTGTAACCTGGAAAAACGGAACGTCAAATGGACATGGCTAAAATGTATTAAGTATGCACGCGGCGCAATAGCCGTATGGGGAGTTCGGAATTCAATAGGCGATTCTGACAGGGGAGACACTAATTACCCTGGCCGGTTCAAGATTACTCACGGCTGCACGCCGATTGGACAAAAGTTACAACCTCGTGACATTTGTCACGTCGGGGTCACTGAGATACGAGGCTACCTGCTCTCCTCCTACATTATCCCCTTCTCTCCCTCGTTTCTTTTCCCATCCTTGCCACCTCGCGGATGGCTTCCAAACAAACCTGTCTGAAGTATCAATACGTGGTAACACCATCGGGTCCAAAGATCTTACCCATGGACGAACCGTCTTCCAAGGACGAGGAGAGCCCGGCAGATTATAATGTCGGTGGTTACCTTCCCGTGAAGATTGGCGAAGGGTTTAAAAATGGTCGCTATCGCGTTGTTAGAAAGCTTGGGTGTGTCATATGTTCCTTGACTTCGTTAGCTTCGGTCTTGACGTGTCTTCTCTGTGTCAAGTTGGGGTCACTTTTCGACTGTGTGGCTTGTGAAGGACACTCAGTAAGTTTGGGTCAAAACACGTGTCTTGAGTAAGCTTAGTGGAATTTTTTCGATAGTATGCAGCGCCATTCCGCCCTCAAAGTTGTCAAATCTGCGGGACGCTACGCCGAGACAGCAAGAGACGAGATCAAGCTGTTGACCCATGTATCCTCCTTTTCTCCCTCTCACCCTGGGCGTCAGCATGTCGTTTCTTTCTTTGACTCCTTCTCTCACCGTGGGCCTGAATCATCCCACGTTTGCATCGTGTTTGAACCACTTGGCGAGAATCTCCTAGCTCTTATGGAAAGGCACAAGAAGAAAGGCGTTCCGAAAGCGCTTGTTAAAGTGATCACAAAGCAAGTTTTACTTGGACTCCAGTACCTTCATGACGAATGTGACCTCGCGCATACGGACATTAAACCCGAAAATATATGTGAGTATACTTGGGTTTCCGTTTTCACCTACTTGCCTTGTCAAGCGCTAGTTGTCTTATTCGCCTATACATCATTGCTGATCCTATGTCCCTTTCGCCCATTTTAGTGATATCGATTCCGGACATCGAGGTACATATCCATAATGAACTGGCACAGGCTGCTTCTCCGACATCTCGCCGAGTAGGGATTCCTTACCCTACCAAGTCCCGTGCCGGTATGTCGATACCACATAATCCGTCACGAGTGCGCAGACAAGTACAAATCTTCAATTCTCAACCACTTTCGAGCCCGAGGAGAAGCTGGGATAGGGGTGTGAGCCAACCCAGTGTGGGTGGTTGTCTGACCGGAAGCAAAGGCAGTGGAAATAGTTTACCTGGCAGTTATCTTGCCCAGATGCACATTTCAAGGCTGGCGGGTTCAGTGTCAGTCCCGCATTGTGGACCTAATGGAACCGTGGTCAATTTCAACTCCAGTATTCCCAAGGTATCAAGTGGTCTATCCTCATACAGCACTTGTGCCGGTGGCGTTGTCTGTAGAACAGAGAAGAAGCCATCTGTCGCCTCAAAGTTACCAAAGGCTCCTGTGCCTTCAGGGCGATTAGACGTCGTTTCTCCCTCTACATCCTCATCATCATCCTCGGTATCTTTCACTCTGGCGTCTACAATCATTGGTTCCAGTAGTATGACGAGTACACCTCCCACTTCCTTATCCAACTCCATCGGTAATGTTGTTGCTGGGTTCTTTAATTTGGCCAAGGTGGCAACAGAAGTCAATTCACGGCTTGCTGGCTTTAGTCAACTCGAACATGACAATCAGTCAGCAACTGATAATATCGCATCGCCTGTTCAGAGGACAAAGAAGGAGCTCGAGGTGCCTAAGAATGATCTTCAGAATGCGGCAGCGCCTTCATGGAGGTTTCACCTTGGTTTGTCATCGTCATGGAAAGAGAGAGTATCCTCATCTTTTGCCTCTTTCCGATCCACGGCATCAGCAGATACCAAGCCACAGTCAATAGCTGGACCTGATAATCATATATGTCAATCTAACGGTATATCATCGTCAAACTTCTGGAAGGATCTGGGCACTGCGTCTCTTGCCCCTGCGGTTGTAGTCTCAGCCATCGCCAAGGCTGACGGTTCTCAGGACACAAGCGAAATCCTTCCTTCGCCCGATGTCATGTTCCCTTTGACTAACAATGAAGAAACAGCTGCCTCTGGCAGTTCGTCAGTCACGGTGACCCCTGCATCGCCCATGGGAACACCTTTACCTATGGAGTCAAAGATGGCGAAACCCGATGTGATTTCTTTAGTTACGCAACCTGTATCAGCGAGGGCGGTAACCGGAGCCAAGCCCACATTATCCCGTCTTTCACCTCCTAAACAAATATCTCAGCTCTCCGCGCATATGTATACCCATCATCCTTCCTCATCAGGTCAATGCGAGTGTTTTGGACATCAATCCAGGCGAACTACCAAGTCACGCACCTTAGCTCGTATCCTACAATCCCCTAATCCTACTCATACTAGTGATACCTCTATCCCTGCTGCATTTACTCCATCTGCACCACCCCCAACACCCGTCGCTTCACCAACTGCTTCCCACTGCTTCCCATTTATTCGCAGTCTGGACCGTGGTTCTCTGCCGCCAGAATACATCGTCCCTCCTATATCCGTGAAGATTGCGGATCTTGGTAATGCCACGCCATCAACAAGGCATTTCACAGAGGATATTCAAACACGTCAATATCGGGCACCAGAAGCCATTATTGGACGTCGCGATTGGGACACTAGAGCGGACATCTGGAGTGTCGCATGTATGGTGGGTAATAACTACAATCATTTTCGGCTGCAGCTTATCGGCTACGTAGGTCTTCGAGCTTCTGACAGCCGAGTATCTTTTCGATCCCCAAGGTCAAGGCGAGCTTTTCACGAAAGACGATGATCATATGGCTCAAATTATTGAGTTGCTGGGTGATTTTCCTCTACAATTGAAAATGGGTGGTAAATTTAGTCGGGAATTATTTGATCATACTGGTATGTTATCCTCTCCACTCATTAAGTCTTATTCGGTGACGTGTCCTTATAGGCGCCCTTCGTTATATCCGCACATTGAAACCGTGGCCACTCACACGAGTCATGGTCGAGAAGTACTCTTACTCTGAAGCCGACTCCATTGATTTATGCTCTTTTTTGGAGCCAATGCTGACTATTGATTGGCGAGAACGCAAAGGCGCCCGGGACTTCATTGATCATCCTTGGCTAATACCCACTGAAGCGGATGGAGTTGTGACAGAGTGGTAATTCCAGAATTAGCAATGGTTTGGAACTTATCGCTTGAATTGATGTTGCTCATTTGACGCCGGTTTCACCCGTGGTTGTGCTTCTCTCGGCACTAGTTATTTGTCAAGCATTTTTCCTTTGGCCTCTTGATGTAGCCATACTGAGATGGTCTAATGCTAGACCGTTCGTCTGAGGTTCCGTCATATAATTACTTCTACCTTATTTTTCTACTATATGCCATTATGGCTATGGTTTATTCTCTCTTTTTATTATGACCGTTTCTTGCTTTCTGGATCTCCGTTCTTATACGCTTCTATCTGCATCTTGTTTCCTCACTTTGATTTCATAGTCTTAGCCATGCCACCCTCATATTCTTCCCTTTGGTAATCTCAAGCCATTCTACGTCCTGTAGATATGTATGCCTTAAGTCCCCTTGTTCATCCTGATTGAATGATACCATGGCTTCCTCCCTTACTCCCTGTCCCGAGACTTTTATAGTTCTTGTCTTGCTCTTCTTGCCTTCTTCTGTTTGATCTTTCCTTCTGGCTTTAGTCTCACCATTTGAGTCTTTCTGAGCACATTATTTCACCCTTGCAATAATTTAGGTCGCTGTAGACTTAATTCAGAGTATTATTACCAGAGTGTTATCTCGTTCCCTGTAATGCCACCCGATGATGTTTGTCATGAAATAATTTTGGGCCTGCATGTGACTCCCCAACTGCAGATTGAATTCTATTTATACTTTGTAAACTAATTCAGAATGGGCCCAGAAATAGATGAGTCTGATATAACTCTACGTTCCCCTGAGTGGACAGGCAGAATTTCTAACAAAAAATCAATCTGGACAAAGGCTGTTATGAGTCATCATGTAAGGTCTACTATTCAGAAGTTGGGACAAGAGAAGTTGGTGCGGGGGGCAATGATTAAAGTGATGGGAATTTTTGGTAGGTCCCCTGACAGAATTGGTATATGATAGAAAACATGACTGATGATCCCCTCATATCTTGAGAAATGATGGGCTCCGACATTTGACTTCCCCCTCCTTTCTAGTCAAGTTATTTACGTGGAGACGAGTCTAAAAATATTTGGAGTCATCAACATATTGTCAGCTAACATTAGCCGCACTTCTGACATTCTTCGCCGACAAACATGTGCTGGGGGTCACTTGGCCGGAATATCGCCATTAGGAACGACTGACATTAACCATACCTCCGACAGGTAACCTCGGAGTTTCAAAGGCACCCTCATTGTAAACACGGCGTCATGTCAGTAGATTTAGGCACATGCTTTTGCCAGCAGTATATTGTCACTTTCGCTGATGGGAATTCTAGACACCACCAAAATATTTCCATATACAACTGGTTCAGAATCAAGTTTTGTCAAGATAAGCAGGCCTAGCGAGAATGTGTCCTAATTAGTCCATCATGCCAACTGAACATAACTCAAGGCAAAGAAAATGAGGAGCTACAACAAAAGTATAGAAGTGATGATGCCACCTATTAAACAAAATATACATAAATTTTCGGCAGATCATGTTTCAATTCCATGAAAAAGTCCAAGGAACAACAGTGATATAGAGATTTCAACACATCAACATTTCTCTCATACCTCACGATCCTGCGTGTCCAACTGGTAAAGAAAGAGAGAACGATAATGAAGACGTTTCTTGACTGTTCCCTAGAAAGTCCTCAAAGAGCGTCATATTAAAAAGAGTGAGTTAGAGAAAGAGCAGATAAGAAAAAGACTGGATGTAATATTTGAAGCGAGATCAAATGGGTCACACCAATCTAAAAGGTGGCGAAAAGGCCAGCGAGGACAACAGCGAGAGACATGATGAGAGCAGCAGAGTCGAAGTGAAACTTTTCAATGGAGCCGGAACCGGTGCTAGAACTCTGACTGCTTCCACCGATGGCAGAGCTGGTGCCATTCATACCTGACCCATGCGAGTTAGCGAATGACATGAATAGACATAGAGCAACGATCGCACCGAATCCAGTAGGAGGGGGATTAGTTTGATTGTCGTTGGTCTCAATATAGGCATTGGCGAGGGGCATACCGAGACAGGCGTACACGGGCTTGATCGTCAGACCGCGTAACATGGCATCCGGCAAGATGTAACCTGTAGCAACTTCGACTGTCTGTTGAAAAAGGTCGTGTTCTAAAACGATGAAGCCGCTGTCTCTGGAAGTGACATTGTTCATGATCCCCTCCCAGTTCGATAAAACTTGTTGAACAGAGACCGCCCCACTGTGGATATCAAAATCTGGGAGTGTGACACATTAGCAAGGGACCCCATGAAAAGTTGTGATGTCATTTACCATCGGTATCGAATGTCTGGGAGGCACTGATACGCGTCCACATCACGGGTGTCAAGTCCATAGCCATCGAAATCGCACGTACTCGGTCACTGTTTCAAGAGAAACCCTAAGAAGATCGATCATCTCACAGAAAGAAGGGAACCTCACTCGATATCACCATATGGCGGCCTCATCATGTTTGGGGTGACACCGAGGACCCTTTGAATAATTGCTTTCGTGTACCCAAGTTCAGCGATGATTTGTTCGTTGGATAAGGTTGTGAGGGGATGGTGACTCCAAGTATGAACGCAAATATGATGTCCCCTCATGTGTTCACTTTGAAGGATAGCAGGGAAAGAAATGGCACGAGAGCCGACCACAAAAAACGTAGACTTAAGATTGACCGAATCAAGATAGTCAAGCAACTGGGTGGTGTAAAATGCTGGGCCATCGTCATAAGTCAAACCCCAGGTCCGAGCAGTAGGACACTCGGTAATATCAGTGTCACGAGTGCAGCCACCACAAGTCCACCAGCAGCGGCTGGTGTCCTGAACCGCATCGAGATTGGCGGGACAACCACCTGACGGTGAGGAAACTCAGTCACTGATAGGAAAAAAGTATCTTCAACCAACCTTCTACCGTTGCATTGAAGGTGGGGATATTAATACCCGTAGCCTGGACTTCTCGGATCCATTGTTGAACTTCTGGAGTGTCGGTAGGTGCTATTTGGTCGAGGGGGGGCCACTCTTTAGGGTCTAATGTTGAAACTAGAGAATTAATGTAAGATGGTGATGTATGACAAGCGATTAAACAACGCACTATCTGGTAGGGGTGGAGCACTCGGAAGGGAGGAAGGCTGTGCACCGGCAGTGGGAGTGCTAGCAAGGGGCTCGGTGGCGGCACTAGTGGCATTTCCATTGATGCTAGCGAGGGGAACGGCGGTGGGATTAGTTGAAAGGAGCGAGAAGGAAAGGGTGACTTGGGACGCGGCCGGGGTACTCAGCAAGACAGAGGTGGAGGCGGCGGAATTGCTGGGAGACGAGGCAGCGAATACCTGGCGAGCATGAACAGAGTCATCTGCATGGACAGCAACGACCGAAACGACTGCAACGGCGACGGGCACAAATCTCATGACTGATAGAGGAAAAGAAAGAAGAAGAAAGAAGTGGAATTTTGATTCGGCCTTTGTTGTTGTATATATCCAAAACTATTTTTGGAAGAGCGCGTGAGACCGCCCCATACCTGACATACGAACCAGAATAATCTACACACGACGTTTCTTTGACCTGGGCTTTTCGAGATCAATCTCATCCTCGTCCTCCTCGTCCTCATCCTCATCCTCGTCCTCGCTGTCCAGCTCCTCTCCTCCCAAATTGCCAAGGAAGTATTCAATGGCATCCGGGAATATTTCGGTTGCTATCGTCACCCCGATCTGACCATCACAATCAATTTGGTTTTCCATTACGCAACGTGCCAGAGGCGAAAAAAATGTCACTCACATCCATCGGATCACTCTCCTGTTCGAAAAAATTGAAAAAACTGCCGGGTTCTGCAATTGAGTCCTCGTCGTCAGGATCTATCTCCCGCGGATACATTTTCGTTAGATTCTTGTCGTCACTTTTCCAATCAATTTTCATGTGCTGGATAGAAAAAACCCACATCGTCAGCCATCAAACATTCGGGCTAATGATAAAGAATACAATGGACGACAATTCTGCGCACATCAAGGAAAAATTATCTCAAACTCACGCTCAATTGGATATCCCGATCCCACGAAAAATCAACCATCGTTTCCGTGACTCCATTCTCGTCCGGTTGGTCATCGGCTGCTGAAGGTGGTGCTATGTATTTGTACTCCTTACTGAGCACGCTATTGGAGAAGTAAGGGTTTTGCCCAAAATGCTATTCAAGGAAACATGGAGCGTCAAGAATCTGGTCACTGGTGCGAGAACCGAAAAGCACCCACAAATTCAAGCTTGAAGGCGCGTGGCTCCGATTGATCATGTTCAACCCACACATCTTCCAGATAAACGAGCGCAGACTGGTCTGCGCTGTGTGCTATGTGAAGGGACATATGGCCATGGCGCATCAAAGCTACAGGCCAGAATTTCGGGATGGCCTTGAGGATCTCACGGCGCTTTTTGAAAGCGGGACGGAGTTTCTGATATCTTATACTTTCTAGAGTGTATCCAAGTGTCAATTGTTAGACCAAGAAACAGGGGAGAACTTTCTATTACGCACCTAGTGCGACTTCGACGCGAGCTATCTCGCGCTGAAAGGTCTCCAGCTTTTTAGCCTCCTCGTCCCCAATCTCAACCCCTTCAAAGATGTTTTTCTCGTCTTCATCCCCAACGGTTCCACGTTTCAGTCCCTTCGTCATTGTTCACAAGACAGAGGGAAGGATACAGGGGAGAGTTAAGCTCCACTTAGCTAAAAGAAATTTTGTGATTATGTACTACCCATATCAAGTAAACTTGCTCCCACAGGTCCTAGCTGTGCTATTCTTATATGCCGACTTTTCGCTTCGATGAACTTGCACACATACATCCTAAGACCGATACCATAGTAGACCCAGAACAACCGAGTAGATTTGAGAACAACCAGCAAGCATTAGTATGTAAACTACACTATCAATCTACACGTTTCTTCAACGATCCCAATTCCAACTCCTCAATACGTCCCTTCGTTCGCTGTTTCGTTTCGGCCGCCCTCGCATTACCTTTTACCCCCATTCCATGTCTAGCGGAGCGAAATCCAGGCCCGTTATAATTAATAATATGAGTCAACGGATTGAGCCGCGGCCACGAAACGTAGTTAATTCCGTGGACCATCATGAAAAGGATTGAGACCGCAAAGAGCCAGAACCAAAGAAGAAAATAATAAAATAGTGAATAGTCTGTGAATTCACACAATTGCGTCAGAGGACTGTTTTTCAAATAGATTCAAAGCCATCCCAACCTGATGTACGAGGTAACGTTAAGCCAGCGATGACCATGAACAAAGAGAACGATGCGACAAGTGGTACCTAGAAGAAAGGTGAAACATTGTTGGTTCATTCAAAGAAATAAATCTCTCCAAAAACATGGCACACTGTGCGTTTTCACTTACCGATCGAATGATAAGTGGACGAGCATCGGTAATCAAGAACAACGATGCCGACGGTGACCTTTTAGTCACCCATTGCCCAGTCACCAAGTCAAATCCATCCTAGGAATATAAATTGTGACATATTCACATTTTATTCCGGTTGATCTTGTCACTATCCCACATACCTGTCTCGCGCCGTCAAAGAAATTATTCTTGATATACCGCATTGTAGATTTAACTCCATCCTCGAGGAGTCCCTTTCTTGTTCTCTTACCTGTCCTTGTAAAGTCGGATTTGAGGGCATCTGAGCCACCGTAGGCTTTGGCAATGGCATCGGCATGGTCCGCCCACACTGATACAGAAGCCAGTTAAATTATGTCAAATGGGAAGGAAAAACTTACCCTCTCTAAACTCTTTACTGAAAGGCTCATAATCATCTACACCCGTATCCCCAGACAGAATACCCAATTCCCTTAGTTGTTGGTTCAAAGTCCATTTGGCAATGGTAGCCTGAGCCACGTTTGTCCGATCCAAGCTATCCATACAATTCGTCCGAACCGTACCCGCCTGCAATTTGATTGGTTTCTCCTCGTCTACACCGAGATGGAAGTACCTGCATTACACCGTCAGTTGTGTGACTAATTAATCATCATAGAGTTTCTCACTCATGCCGCTCTAGGTCGTCCTTGATTCTTTCAAGGAGGATTGAAACTCGATCCCAGCGCATCTTACTGCACTCGGTGTGGAAATCAAAATACTCATAACGCACACTTGGCATGTTTACCTTGTGGTCAGCGAAATAGAATACGCTTAACAGATCAAGGGAAGAACAACATACTTCCGCGACAAACCGCTCATAAGCCTCCTTGACGGGTTTCTCATACCCCTTCTGATTGACAAGATTGACCAAAGTCTGAACTCCATACGTATCGACTTGCTCTTGTAAATGGCGCCTCATGACATCAGCCTAAATCCAGGTGGACAAAGCAAGCCATCAGCCTTTCCTCAGTACCTCCCCTCATCAGGTTCAAAAACTCACCGTTTCCTGCAAGTCCATGATCTGCAAATCAGGTTTATATCTCAACGTGTTGATCTCCGCCCAGAACACCGGCACGCTTCCACGTATTTGGACAAAGCTCAATTTGGCTACAACATTTGTATCTCCTAAACCTGGCGTAGGACTTTCAAGCAGGATGATTTGTTCCGTTTCATTGAAGTTGGCAACACGACCATCTTTGTCAATTCCTCGACGGAAGTAGCGTGTTCCGGCACGAAACCGACTGCGTCGGCTGATGAGGCAAAGATATATGTGTCTGCCGTGCAGCGTGGTCGGTCGCAGGTCGAATGCTATAGAAAGAAAGGAATGAATTAGCTGAGCTGCCATCGATTTAATGCAAAAAACTCACTTCCATACATGATTGGAAGGAGAAATGGACTGAACTACGCGTAATGCTTTCAGTGATCGATATCGATCGTGAAAAGTGCACTTACATCTTGCTGTGAATTCGTCAAGTCAATAAGTCTTGACTGAAGGTATCTGTTCCAAAAAAATCTATCATCTGCCTATACAATCCAACTTGATCAACACAAAAAATTCATTCTTAAGTCTTGCAATAAGTCTTACCGTTTCCCAAAATGCCTTCTGTCCGTCTTTCTCTCTCATTTCCCATTGTAGCTGCAACCGTCGCGTTAAATCCCACTGGTAGGAGAACAGAAAATTTCCTGCATGTAAGTGTGACCTAACAAGCGCCAACAAGTGTGCCTCTACAGGATGGGGTGGGTTATGCGACGAAATGTTCGAGTTTATCGGTAAAATGTCAAAGCTGGTCGCACGGTATATGTCATGGTCCATCAAGCGGCCTAGAAGCTCGCGACCAGTGATGACAATGATATATTCAGCTGTAGATAGTCAACATGAGCAGAAGTTATAAAACCAAGGGGCAGGCGTACAGAGAGACAATGAGATTATTCCAACGATGCCGAAGAGGGATTTGCCCGACCGATGTGCAGTGGAGGGTATAGGTGTTGCAGGTTCTGTATCCAGCAGGGTCGTTCCAGTTTCCAGAACGATCAAAAGAATGACTTACTGTTCAGTATGATTTCGCCAGAAGCGCGGTGAACCACCAAAGTTTGTGAGTCCGAGCCGTCAGGCACAAATGTATATGTGTCATTGCCTTGGGTGAATCTGACGAGTGAGCATTCAGTGTGAGTACACGAGAAAAACGAGAAAATAGAAAGACAAACAAAGTAAGGCGCTGGTGGAGGAACCTCATGGGTGGGGGCAAGGTGTAGAGTGGAATCAAATATTGATGGTAAGACTTTTGTGACTGATCCCTTACATCCACCATGAAACTCACCCCCGAGCTCCTTGCGCAAACTGTCTCGAGTCTAAATCCTGTAAAAGAACGCCAACTGGACCTTCGGGGTGCGCACAAACCACCCAGTCATTTTCACGACATTGAACCCGCGTCTAGGTTACAAAATCCCAACAATCGAGAACTTGGGTGTAACAAAAGCATGTCCTTGCACATCTTGGAATAAAAGTGATTTTAGCTCAACGAGGTCGTAGGATCAGCACGATGCCATAGATTTTACAGACAACAGTATCGTCACATTGGGCAATCTGCCTCTCCTTAAACGTCTGCGCACGCTCCTCCTCGCCAACAACCGAATATCCGCAATCTCGTCCTCTCTCCGTCTCTCCGCGCCTAATCTTACTACTCTTGTACTCAGTAACAATGCCCTCGCAGAACTTGGCGACCTAGAGCCCTTGAAAGATCTTCAACACCTGGTGTATCTCTCATTACAGGGAAATCCTGTCGCTGAGAGAAAACATTATCGGGAATGGCTAGCATGGCGAATTCAGAATTTGCGGGTACTCGATTATCAGCGAATTCGCGACAAGGTATGCGGATTGTCTCGTCCCTAATCATGACGGAGTCTTATGGAGTCTGGTCAATGGCTATAGGAGCGTAAAGCTGGCAAGGCACTCTTCCTGACAGCCGATGGCGTACCAAATGCACTCGCAACAACCTTATCTACCACTGTGTCGTCTAATGCAGGAAAGGCTGTATTGACAATAGATGAACCTAAAGTTGCACCAGGGGTCAGGGGCAAAGCTGGTCATCTCATGTCCAAAGAGGATCAAGAACGCGTCAAAGCAGCCATTGCAAAAGCTACATCGATGGAAGAGATTAGACGTCTTGAAAGGAGCTTACGAGACGGCTATCTGCCAGAGATGGAATCAATAGGAGCGTGATCCAAAATTCAAAACAAGTGTGTCGTGTGCTCTTATCTCAGGGTGTCTGTTGTTCGTACATTTGCAATCCTTTCTTTGGAGGGGCACTGTACTGTACATTGACGGACAGGTATTTGCATATTCCATTAAAAACCAATCAGACCATTGTTCTGGAAGACACATTCGATGAATGATTTTGATGTAGTCCAGATCGCATCTAGTATCCCTTAATGCCTGCTTTACCAATCCATAATCCATGGAAACCTAATGCGATGACGGCAATCAAATTAGCCAATGAGCTGATTCCATGGAGCGAACCAAATTGACGATTGAGAGCCTTCATCTCTGCGGAAGCCTATACAGAGAATGAATGTCTATAGCACAACTCCCAAGTTGACAAAGAAACACACTGCAGGATCATTGTACTGCTTGTTTTCCTCCTTCTCGAGTTTATGGCGCGCAAACATTGTTCTGCAGGTTGTTAAACATGACAAATAATCATTCTTCCATGAAGAATCATTCACCTGCTTGTCATGGGTCCAATGACAAAGTAGTTCATACCCTGTGCGACCAGGACAGTCCCAAGTACATAGACTTGAGCAACATCCGCAATCCAGGGCTTAGTCATGTATGCTGTGACATCTGGGTGGGAGTAAATCCACTTGGTCAAGAGTGCACCAGAAAGGATGATAGTTTGCACAAAATAAACGGGAAAAATTTTGTGCTGCAGAGCTCCAAACTGCTGACGTGCTGTTCAAGAATGAAGTTTAATAAACCAAGATAGGCAGATAGACGCTATCTGATATCATCAGCACTCACGGAGTGTCTTGAATGCAATAATCCCTGAATGTTCTGCGTCAGCAGAACTTTGGTGTACAATGTCTATTCATCTCACCTGCAAAGAAAGTGACCCAGACAGCTACAATACGCCCAGGTAGTCAGATTTTTGTCCACCCCAAGACAAAGCTGTTGGATTATGTGCCTACCCATTCCAAATGCCCAGGCATATCCGAGCAGGTACAAGCCATCTGCGTTCACCAGACTGATGATAGAATTTGGAGTCAAGGGTTCGACACGAGACATCTCAATGGGGCGCGATTAGCGCTTGGAAGATGATCAAGGTAATAGTCAAGGTTATCAAGGGGTTCTGGATTTCTTATGTCAGTAATCAAAGGGTTCAGCTCGCGAGAATCCTGAGTGTATGACTAAAACATGACTCTATTCACCGGGAAAATAAGACTACTACTCGTCTATTGTTATATTTCATCCAATAATGAGTTTAGAGTCACCTTCAGTGAATTCATAGGTCGGCACCTCGAGATTAAGCTGAAAAGAAATAAACATAAGCATCGTCCACTGAAGGTATACAATGCATGATCCTTACAGGAGCGGGTCCCTTGCGAGCACGCCCAGCTATTTGAGGAGTCAGTCGGCACGCTTTCCAAACAACCAAAGGATGGAGTCTCACAGATATCATAATGCGAACCGTGGCATGGACAGAACCTAGAAACCCAAGCATTAAGACAATTCCTCTCTCCCATTTAAGGAAGTAAACACACCATCCACCAAAATCACCAGCCTCACCAATGGGTACACAACCCAAGTGGGTGCATACACCAAGCATAATAAGCCATTCAGGCTTCTTGACGCGATCCTCGTCGGGTTCAGGGTGTCTCAGCGACTTCCACTCCACATTGCGAGCCTCTTCTATCTCGTCCTGAGTCCTATGCCTAATAAACACCGGCTTTCCTCTCCATTTAATGATAACATTCTTGCCCTCAGGAATCTCCGACAGGTCAATTTCGACCTTGGCCATTGCCAAAACATCAGCAGAGGCACTCATTGTTTGTAAAAACTCGGAGACGGACGACTTTGCAACAGATGCGGAGAGAACACCAAGAGCGCCGACCATAAAGTAGGAGCGAGTACGGTTGCTGTTGAAGTCGGTGCGATATTTTGAGTAGTCTGGGACCTCAGGTGTATCTCTCCTCGCAACAGATGTGTGGATGAAGCGTTGTTGGGAAAGAGTAGAGGGGCATGCTAGAAGAGCAAACAGAAATCAGATTGACCATTAGAGATGACTGAAAATTAGACCCACTGGTAGTGACAGTTCTGCTCACAAGACCAGCAGCTGAAGAAAGATCAGCACCGCCAGACCACTTGGGCTGGGAGTCAGAACGGGTAGCAGATCCACCATGGCCGTGGTCGTGATCTGACACTGGAGCTCGCACTGTCAGGTTGAGACGGGAAACAACGGGGACACCACTGGCGAGTGAACGGATGGTAGGAGAGAGCGTGGTGGCTCTTTTCGACGCCTGAAAAGTAGCCATAAAGAATACTGAAAGTCTATGCCTATCCGCCAACACTGGTGCTGGGCAGGTTTGTTGATGCTGATCAGAATTTTCCTTCCGTTCCGTCCCGGTCCCCGAATCACATAATATTTCAGTTGGACGCTTATATGCAGTGTACTCATTCAGTTCAGATTCTGGAATATTAATGCTGACTACTTTTCTCAAAAAGTAAGCTGCAGGTGCTATTTCAAGCACACATTCATTCGGCTTGTGTCAAACGGAGGGGCGAACTACACGACCCGAATTCTGCACCAAAAAACTTGATAGTATAAATCGTGATTATTTTCTGTGCACAAATGAGAGGAACTTGCAGTCCAAGGGATAACCTTAATCCCAATTTTATGTGCTTGGTCAATCATAGTCTTGGTAGTCATGGGTATGTATCTTGGTTGATTAGATTCCTGAGAAGGAGAACTACCGTTTGTGGCACCAACCAACCTAGTGGCACTGGCAATTCACTTGCCAACAGTCACACCAGCAGATTCGTCCAGATTATGACCGACAAGCCAGAATGGGGCGAGGTCCAGGGGATGATGTAGATCTGGATAAGAGCTCACTGCAGCAACCGTTATACAGGGCAGAAAGGGGACAGCAATATGATAAGAGCCGCTCGAGGTAGCCAGGGCTTTGATCCCTTCATTCCCATGAGGGTACTCTCATACTATGGTCCAATTCAATCGTCAAATCACGATCAGATTAAATCATGGTCTTAAAATTATCCGATTGAGGGTATGTTGAGCAGCGACAAAACCTTCTGGGGGATGAGTGATACCGTAAAATTGGGTATCGACCTTTGTGATTCGATAATAAATAGAACCTGGCGGTCTGGATGAAATCGAAGGCTTTTGCCAGTATAGACATTTCCGTTCCGCGTTGATTTGTGCCATCTTGCTTCAACATGGAAAAAGTTGGAGGGCGCCCCAAGAACGGTGGATGCTTGAACAAGCAGAATTACCCAGCCCAGATCAAGGCCATTACAAACTGTAATATTGTGGACAAGGAAGAAGTCTTGCACACAGCCCATACATCGCACTGCTTACGTCTCTTTGGTCAAAAGGCCGCACCATGCGATTCACATGGCAAGAATATCACTTGGAAGAGACCATGGGCTAGACCAGATACAGATTTAATTGGTGGTCCGAACGCAAAGTTATGTGGCACATGATATTCGAATGCCCACGCAAGACGTTTCTCGGGAGAAGACACCATAATGATCTCGAGGATTTTTTATTCCTGTCTACAGAACACATCATGATTGAGTTGCCAGGCGGACCTGTAAGGAGGGGGGGAGTTACCGGGATGTCTGATAGTCGCATCCTCGTTATGTTGTTTTCTTGACTTTGTCCGTAGTATTTTCCATCTTGTTATCTACATTCTGCATGCCAAGGTTGTGCCAGTCATCCCGTTCCATGAGGCCTCTCGAAAGAGATGAGTTTTTTGGGGGAAGTGCTGTGATGAAAAGGGCATGTCTCACTCACTTTTTCATCCTACAATCAAGATAATCTCTGCTTAAAGCACGACAGGGTGTCGAATTGTTTGAATTTTCCTTCAGGCATTCCATATACATTGTCATCGTGGCTTTACATTCCCCTAAAGGAATGTTTGAACATCACAGTTACATTCAGGCGAGGAACTACAAACCATAGTGATCCAGAGGAAAAGAACCACGATCAGGAGGAGAGGGTGTAAACCCAACGTTAATGGACGGTGGTCGGCCAAATGACATACGAGAGAAGTAACGATACGTGAGAAATATCTGTGACCCGATTTGAACATTCTTTACTGAAAACACAAGGCGACAAAAGTTTGTATCTAACTCTCATCCTGACCCACTTTCCTGATCAGATGAATCCTCTTCCATCCGCTGAGCTGAAGTGGAAATTGAAGTTCCTGTGGTGTTGATGTCGACCCCAAGATCAATTCCAGCGTCCTTGACGGCTTGACTCAATGCTTGTCGCTGTTGAGCGCTTGCAACAGCAGCAAAGCGACTACCTTTAAGCATGACGATTTCCTTCAGCCAACCGTTCTCTCTTCTCAAATCCGCCACCTCTTTTTCCAGCTCCTCTGCTCTTCCTGATAAATCTGACACTGAACGCTCCAAGTTGACCGTCTTTTGCTTTCGCTTGATGCGAAACCGAGCTGCGGGGAATGCTGGTCATCCATCCCAAAGTCAAAAAGGTCTGTCTAAGAGGCTTACCTGATGCCGCTGTATTACGCCTGCGTTTTTCGTCCACTACGCGTTCCTCGTCATTGGGATCATCTGCTTCCATCGACGAATGTGTAGAAATGGTAGGTGAACTCTGGAGAATGGAAGCTGCTCGTGGCCGGGCAGACGACGTTCTCTGACCCCTTGGTGAAGAGGGATGGGGTGGTGGGATACTCTGTGATGTATCTGGAAACGGTGCCGAGAGAAAGTTGTACTCGTCTTCGTGATGACTCCACGGGAGTGGGGGCGTTAGCTGTGGATGGACATACGGAAAGAGGTTATCATGAAATGCAACGGGTAGAGTGTGTGCTTGTGGATAGAGGTCGAGACTTAATAGATGAGCAAGGGAGCTGTCGAGCACTGGAGCCAATAAATTCGTGTCATGGAGACCTGGCTGACATGCGAATTAGACGGCGAGCGAATGAAGACCTGGGGAGTGACGCACGCTGGGTGCAGACAAGTCCTCTCTGTTTAGTTCTGTACCAATATCATGCTCGGTCATGTTCTAATGAGATGGTACATCTTTCCGTCTGAGAGTTATATTCAAAAGTCATTCGCCATCAGTAGACAAGATGGCGTTAGTGAGTGTTATTACGCGTCAATTAGTCAGCCAATATTGCTTCTGCTTCCACGATGGTATGTTATTTTTTCTCGCTGTTTCTTTCGTGTATGGACCACAGTGGCGCGGTTATAGATCATTCGTATCAGGTCCAAGGACGGCAACTTTCGTTTTGACCTCCAGCCCGAGGATTCCATATCTGTTCTCCAGGAAAAGGTATGTCTCCTCCACACCTCCCTTCCCTTTCTGAGTTTTGTCCTCTCTAGTTTTTGTCCACTGCCCCGGGGGCTGATCCAGCCACTATCACCATCTCCAACCAGCCCCGAGGAAACGAGTTCAAGCTTACTCACCTCGCAGGCAGGACGTTGGCCGACCTCGGCCTCAAGTACGTTGCTCCTCTTCCTCTCCGTCCTACTCATCTCTCTCTCTCAGACACGGAGATCTGGTGTTTGTGTCCTATCAATCTTACCCAGCGCCATCCGACAACAACACTCTACCATCGAAAAGTCTCAAGCACCCATCGGATCCTGTCCAGGAAGATCCTGTAGACGAATACTGGCGTACACAGGATGGAAAAATTCCGAGGAACAAAGACGACCAATTCTGCAAGCACGGGCCTAAAGGCATGTGTGACTATTGCATGCCTCTTGAGCCATATGACGCTGCCTATCACAAAGAGCACAACATCAAGTATCTCTCTTATCACGCGTATCTGCGAAAGATCACGCCCAAGCAATCTGCCTCGGCACAATCTTCTCTCCCTCCTCTGAACCCCTTGTCCTACAGGGTCAAGATTCCTTGTCCAACTGGCAATCATCTCAGTTGGCCTGCTGGTATCTGTACAGGATGCCAGCCCTCGACCATAACGTTGCAGTCGCAACCTTTCCGTATGGTTGACCATCTCGAGATCGCTTCCATGCAGACAATCGATCGTTTCCTCCAAGCATGGCGCAAGTCTGGTCTTCAACGGTTTGGTTGGCTAATCGGTCGATACCAACCTTATGACAAGGTCCCAATGGGGGTCAAAGCTGTAGTAGAAGCAATCTACGAACCGTTGCAACAAGGCGAACTAGATGGGCTGATCCTTGCATGGCCATGGGAAGAGGAAAGTCGAATCCGTGAACTGTCTGCTGCCGCTTCCGAGCCTTTGACGATTGTCGGTTATATTTTCACTGACCTCACACCGACGCCCGACGACAGAACCAAAAACGTGTATAAACGACATGCGCAGTCTTTCTATCTCTCCTCCCTCGAAGCCATCTTCGCTGCAAAATTGCAAAAAGACAATCCCACCCGGTCTCGATCGTCACCGACGGGTTACTATGGTTCGCGTCTTGTGACGGCCGTCCTGACGGCGACTGAGGATGGTCAAGTTGATATTGCGGCGTATCAGGCGTCGGAGCAAGCTGTGGCTATGGTTGATGCTGATATGATTGAAGCTAGTGTCGACCCTGGTATTGTGCGTGTGAAGGAGGAAGACAGGAGTGAGGATTCCGCACGATATATACCGGATGTATTTTTCTCGTACAAGAACGAATACGGGTTGGAAGTCAAGAAGAGTGCAAAACCGTGTTTTCCGGTTGAATATTTGTTGGTGAACGTACGTGACGCTGAGACACAAAGTTCTCTCATATATGTGTGTGTTGACATTCTGGATGTACAGGTCACACATGGATTCCCTCAAAATCCATCCCCGCTTTTCCATTCGACACAGTTCAAGATTGAGAACCGACCGGGGTTGGAAGATCAGACGATTGAAGATGTCATGTCTCAACTTGACGACGACGGCCTTGGTGCAACCCGCATTTGTGCTCGTCGGACAAGTCATGGATCGTCGACAGCTCATGACGGACCACAACGTCTCGCGTTGGCCACGTGGTTGAGCGATTGGCATTTGATCTTGTTTTTGTCGACGACGGGGTTGATTTCTCAAGTAAGTGGAATGACGAAGCTTTGTTTGTACATTCAAAACCCTTTTTTTGACGATGTCTCTTTTTTTTTAGGAGGACATCACGTTGATGATGCGAATTGTGACGCATCCACAATTGTTGAAAGACCTTTCGCTTCTTGATCCTATACTCGATTCGCCGAGTTGGAAAACGTTGATGACAGTGACGCGTGAACGTGAACGTACTCGTGAGTCCCCCCCCTCTCTCTCTCAAGTTTTTTTTTTTTTTTGGTGCGGCGCAAAACTGGCAATGGAACTAATGACGGTGCTTTTTTTAATTTCATTTAAAAGCCACGTGGCCTTTATCACATTCTGTGGAATCAAGCCACGATCTTTCTCGTAATGGAAGTAGAAGCAGAAGCAAAAGAAGGAGAGGGAAAAAGGAGGAAGAGGAAGAGGAGGATCACGGACGACTGTCTCCTGAACTACTCGAGCAAATCGCTGCAGTAGAGAACCGTGGTGGAGATGGCAGTAGTGGTGGTGGTGGTGGTGGGAATCCAGACAGGGTCAGGATTTGCCCACATTGTACTTTTGAAAACATGCATCATGGTGGACCTGATTGTGAAGTCTGTGGACTTCCTCTGTAGCTCATGTTTGATGTAGCAGAGTTTTCGCCGTCGTCATCGCGAAGCATGAATAGACGAAAAAAAAAAGCTCTACTTGTAGAGAGAGAGAGAGAGAGAGGGAGTAATGATATAAATACTGTATATTTCATGTACAAATACTAGAAACCCATTCAAACAAGTTGCGGAATGAACAAGATCCCCCTCCCACCACAAATCCATACATCACTAACTGAAAATCCACCAAGTTGCAAACCCGAGGCCGAATAAAATACCGAGTGCACGAGCAACGATAACGACTACCAAAGCTTTTCGAATGGCAGCATAAAACGTGCTCAAAGCAGATCCTGACCAATTAATTCTATCCACATTGACACACAAAAAAAAATGGAGATCGAATTCGTAACTGAGTAATAAAATAGAGGTGATAAAAACCCACCGACGATCGTTGACACCTCCTGCACGTAGACTCGCTTCCCATCCACGTATAACCTCACGATATCGCTTGCCAAACACCCTTGTGAAAAAGAAAGAGAATGGATACCATCCACACGAATCAAGCAAAAACAAAAAAAGGCACTCACCAAATCCAGAAATTAACATCGGGATAAGAAAACTTGGGAAAAACACTCGTGAGACTGGGAGCAACATACTCCACACGGAAGTCTTCCACGACATCTTGGTACGGAAGCTGCATATATTGCGTCAACGGTGACTCGGTGCCTTCTCCTTCTCCTTCTTCTTCTTTTTCTTCCGACTTGAGAGGTGGCAAATCGTGACGAGAGGATGGCGACAAGATCATATATGACATGAGATCCAACGTCATCCCCAACGACAGTCCCCACAGCTTGAGCGTTCTTGGTGACAGCCCCTTTTCGATCACGTCCTGTGTACTCGTGAGTTTTTTTCTTTTCGGCTTTTCAAAGGAGGAAGGAGATGTGGAGGAGGCAGAGGAAGGAGAGGCGGATTCAAGGATGATGGCTGGGAATTCCATGCTTCCTACCAAAGCACGAATGAGATACTGGAAAGCAGCGGAGCTGCGAGGGGCGATTCGGGATGCGGCGTCTACTGTGACACAAGACCATTTGGGTGAGGAGACAAGTGATACGAGAGGTATCCAGTGGAGGGTCGTCGTCAAGATTGGATCTGGGGGAGGTGCTGTGGGTGTGACTTGGAGAAAGACGTAGGGAGAGAGAATCATGAGGAGACGTTTTCCGAGTGAAGTTGTGATTTCGCGGTCGTCGAGTTGACCGATAGAGGAATAGTATTTTTCGGCGAGGTCGATACCGATTTCTTCCCAAGTCTGGCGCATGGCTTGAATAAACTGTGTTAGGGAGCGGAAGCTCTGACAAAGATGTACGGCACCTGTGTAAAGGCCACCTTCATCGTCTGGTTCGGTGCGACCGCCAGGAAAGGCAACATGGGCCTCCCGAGCAGCGTTACGCACACGACCTTCTACGGTCGTCTGTGCGGCGTCGGACTGGCGGTGCAAAACAAGAATTTCAGCGCGGGACGTAGGATCCTTGACCCAGTCTTGTTCAAAGAACGCTGGCAAGGACGGTGGAGAGGCAGCAGGGTCTGGCAGTTTTGCAGTTGGGGCAGGCACGACGCGGATGAGGAGAGCGACTGCTGCCCTCCTTGGCTCTGGAAAAGACGAGAAGTCAACGGAAAGGAAAAAAAAACAATGGACAATGGCGCACGGGTAGGAGGGGATGCGATCATGCGAGGCGGGGTGGAGCGTATGCGCTGGAGAGCGCGAGCAAGGAGGGTTGTGGCGGATGGTGGGCTGGCTGTGGGCATGGTGGTCGTCGTGCGACACGGTGAGGAGAGGGTCTCAGGAAATCTATTAATTCTGACGTCGTGTGTTCGGCATCTGCCGGCATCTATATCTGCTACTTTACGGTACAAAGTATGGATTATAGTTCGACCCAGCCAGCATCAGTCTCTTCGGGATGGACAAGGAGGTTGAGGACAAAGTAGACAGCACTGGCACTGAGTTGCATCCCCAGACCCCGGTAAAGCTGACCAAGCCCGGTGTTTCTCCAGGGACTTGAGTACTCGTCGTGGCGGTTGATGGGGAGGTCTGAACGCTCTTCGGTGAGAATATGCCAGAAGGCATCGACGACACCGTTGTAGGGGGCTGGCCGGAGTTCGACGCAGGCTTTGATGGGTTGAGCTGTTCCACGGACCTGGACCTGGAGTCGTCGGCGGATGGTTTCGATGGGGAGGGTGAGGAGGAGGCCGATGCAGCTTGCTGCGAGCTCGACACATGCCCAGGTGATGGGATGGGAATCGTCAGTGATATGGGGGGCGCCAAAGTAGGAAGCGATGAGGCCGGGGAGGGCGAATGAGACTGCGGATCGGAGGGCACTGTCGAGGAAAGCGGGGATGAAGAGATGGGGGTGAAAGTAGATGGCCTTGAGGCCGCCCTCGTCTCTGAGGACTTTGAGGAGAGCATCGAGGGGACCTGAGTAGGACCGATAGCGAGGGTTGTAGGACTGGACGACGAGGCGAGTGCGGATGAGATCGAGGGGAGAGAGGAGGAGGGCGGTGAGGACGTGGGAGGCGATGGGGAGAGAGCAAGGGGGCTGGTGAAAGGGTGGGATGGAGGGGAAGAAGAGGGCGAGGAGGGCGTCGTTGAGCCGAGGCTGCATTGCGGCGGACAGCATTTCGCTGAGTGTGGACGTTGCGAGGCCTGTGCGGGAGTGAGAAGGGGACGACGACGGCCGAGCATGGCTGACCTTTGCAGAGGGCAAGCCAGCCCTCGGAGGGGAAACGGCCTGTGCGCTTGATCATCGTCCATACGCTGTCTGCGGTGCCGACGGGGAGGATGTGTTCTGGACGGGTGCCGTGTTCGAGGACGGAGCGGCGGACGACATAGCCGAGGTCGTCTGTGGGCCGTGCGAGGGGGCGGCGGCGTGTTGTCGGGGCGATGAGGGGGTCAGCAAAGTAGGCGTCGTCGCTGTCGTCGTCGCTGAGCTGGAAGGAGATCAGCTGGGTTGGAGCAACGAGTGAGAACGCACCGAGTCTTCGAGCTCGACGTCCTGGACGGGCTCGCCGGCATCCCTGGGCACCCACTGTGTCTGGAGCAGCAGCTTGCCGACCTGCCAGGGATTGACGAGCGCACTGGACGTGTACTGGAGGACGGCGGAGGCGACGACGGACCTGACGAGGCGGGCTGCATGGGCATTGCCAGTGAAGCGCAGGACACGCTTGCTGCCCGACGGCGAGGACAGCGACGACGACAACAGCGACGACGACGACGACAGCGACGACGACTCGAACGACCACGCGCTCGACGGGTCCACATACAGTTCTCGCAGTGAGCTCATGGTAGAGAGGTAACACGTGACTAAAGTCAAAGTCTAGTCAAAGTCATCTCAACATCTCAAAGTCTAGTCTTGTGTCTTACTCAAAGTCTAGTCTTGCGTCTTACTCAAAGTCAAAGTCTTACTCAAAGTCAAAGTCTTACTCAAAGTCTAGTCTTGTCTTGCGTCTTGCGTCTTGCACTCTTTTCATGGACATCCCTGCAATCACCGTCGAGGACCACGACAATCCCTCTCCCCCTCCCTCCCCCACCCAGCTCCCAGGCTCCATCCCTGCATCCCATCCCCCCGCTATTCCCAACTGGTATCGCGTCGGTTGGCGCCAAAACTCCGGCATCGACAACCCCCTCCAAGGCGATGAAAAAGTCCAGTCCATTCTCGCCTCTTTTCTCGACGAACAGCTCTATGGCGACTGGTACCACAATGCCGCCGTCATCGTCTTTGTCGGTCTCTTCTCCCTTTTTCTTCCTCACGAGCTCATCTCTTTCTTAGGCCGTCCTCGCCTCCCATTTCATCACCCGCTTCGGCTTCGGCTGGGGCTGGCTCTTCATCCTCCTCGCCTTTTGCAACTCCTACTATTCCACCTCCATCGCCCGCACAAGACGAAACGCCAGAGACGACATCCAACGCGAGCTCGTCAAAGTCCGTCTGGCCTCCGAACACGAAACCGCCGACTGGATCAACCATTTCTTGGACCGCTTCTGGCTCATCTATGAACCTGTCCTCTCCGCTACCGTCGTTGCCTCCGTCGACCAGGTTCTCAGCACCAACTGCCCTGCATTCTTGGATTCCATCCGTCTCACCACCTTTACTTTGGGCACAAAGGCCCCCAGAATCGACAAAGTCAGAACCTTTCCAAACACCGACGACGACGTCGTCATGATGGACTGGGCCATCTCTTTCACACCCAGTGAAACCTCACAATTGACCCAGCACCAGATTGCACAAAAAGTCAACCCCAAGATCGTCTTGTCCATTCGCGTCGGCAAGTCTTTGGCAACCGCTGCTTTGCCTGTTCTCCTCGAAGACATCACTTTCACCGGCCTCATGCGAATTAGGCTCAAGCTCATGGCCAACTTTCCTCACGTCCAAATCATCGACATATCCTTCGTCGAGCAGCCCACCATCGACTACGTCCTCAAGCCTATCGGCGGTGAGACGTTTGGCTTCGACATCGCTAATGTCAGTCTTCCTTTTCATATCCATTCTCAAGCTCTCAATCCCTCAACTAGATCCCCGGTCTTTCATCCTTCATTCGTGATATGACCCATGGAACCCTCGGGCCCATGATGTATGAGCCCAACGTCTTTACCCTCAATCTCGAACAGCTTTTGTCCGGCAAACCTCTCGATGCGGCTATTGGTATCCTACAAGTCACCGTCCACTCCGCTCGCGGCATCAAAGGTACCAAGATAGGCGGTGGCGTCCCAGATCCTTTTGTCAGCTTTTCCATCAACAACCGTGCAGAACTCGCCCGCACTCAAGTCAAGAAGAACACGTATGCTTGCATTCTGCTTTTTTCTATTTGATCGCTCACATTCTGTGCCAGCTACAATCCCACCTGGGTGGAGACCAAATTCCTTCTAGTCAACTCCATCACCGAGAGTCTCGTCCTCAGTCTCTGGGACTTTAATGATCACAGGAAAGACACCCCACTCGGTGCAGCGACCTTTGATATGAACCAACTTGCCGTCGATTCTTTGCAAGAGGGTATCATTTCTCCTCTACTGAAGGATGGCAAGGAACGTGGAGAATTACGTTTTGATGTTCAATATTTCCCTGTCCTCGAACCCCCCGAAGGCTCAGCTGAGGTTCCCGAATCCAGTGAGAGTGCTCATACGTCATCCAAGACACCTATGACTCATTTTTTTTCCTTGCCCAGGTGTTGGTATCGTTCGTCTTGTTCTCCACCAAGCCAAGGACCTTGATCAGTCCAAGTCGCTCTCCGGCGACCTTAATCCCTTTGCCAGAGTGTTCCTTGGGGATGACAACGCCGAGGCGTTTTCTACTCCGCGGTTCAAACACACTATCGCGCCCGTTTGGGAAGCACCTTTTGAGTTCCTCTGCTCTAATAAAGAAACGTCGGCCATCTCCATTCAAATCGCTGATGACCGCGATTTCCTCAAGGACCCTGTTATTGGACATATGTCTGTCACCCTGCTGGACCTCTTGAGTTGTACAAACGAGGCCGGGCGGGACTGGTTTAACCTCAGTGGATGCAAGAGTGGTCGGATCAGGATCTCGGGAGAATGGAAACCACTGGCTATGGCCGGTAGTCTACATGGGCTTGATCGATATAGGTTCCCGATCGGTGTCGTCAGGTTGAACTTGGTCAAGGCGACTGACGTCAAGTAGGATTCTTTGTATCCAGAAAATCCGAGTCTAACTATGTTGTTCAGGAATGTTGAGGCTACGCTCGGTGGAAAAGTAAGGTGTCTCCTGGTCTTGTACTCGAGTGGTCATTCACGATTTCTCTCTGCAGAGTGATCCCTACATCCGCGTTGTTAGTGCTGACTCGACCAAAGGTCGCACGGAGGTTGTCAATAACAGTAGGCTTTGATCCAACTACCCTCTTTCATGCCGAGTAACACGCACAATAGATCTCAACCCGGTCTGGGATCAGATTATTTACATTCCGGTCAATTCGCTCAAGGAGACCTTCCTCTTGGAATGCATGGACTACCAATATCTCACAAAGGTAATTTTAAAATGTAATGAGCCAACGAGAAGGGATCATGATAACCATAATAGGATCGTTCACTTGGTTCGGTCGAGCTTCAAGTCTCTGATCTCGCTGTAGAGTCAGATGATCCCAAGTATCCGTACAAGTCTCTTGGTGTCAAGTCTGCTGATGATCCCCTTCGCTTGGACAAGGGTGGAGGCTTTAAGGGTACTCTCACCTACACTGCTGAATTCGTCCCCGCACTGGCTCTCAAGAATCTCGCTTTTGGCGAAGAAAGCCATCCCGGCGGTCGTCCCGATGGAGTCTCCGTCAACAGTAAAAAGTCGTTGTCCTCTATCGATCTTCAAGGTGGTTCGATTCAAGTCGCCGAAGACCCCAACTCCGTTACCGCCCCGGGACCAGATGCTTTACCTCATAGCGCAGATGCCAATGGAGGATTGGCCGGCTATGACGTGTTGGACACGGTTGGAAATGATGCAGTTGCTGTTCAAGATCAAGAGCCTGTCTCGGATGAGAAACCCGAGAAAGAACAAGGTGTTGAAATGAGTATCGAGGAAGCTCTTGCTCAGCGTGCGTGCTGTTTGATTTCCTTTCGGCAGTTTTTTTAAAAAACTCATTGATAATAGAATCTGGTATCGTTGTATTCAATATCATTTCTGGCCAATTGACGAAGAAGGGGCGACTTGAAGTCCTTTTGGACGATGGGTACTGGCCCTGCTTTTCTACCAACAAATCGATGAGCACTAAAGCGCAATGGGGATACGTCGGCGAGGGGTTCATCAAGGAAATTGATTTTAGTCAAGTTTGGTTCCGACTGAATGAGGCTGATGAAGGCTCGAGGGATGACATTATTGGAGAGTGGAAGGGCGACGCCAAGGTGTTCCTTGAGAAGGCCATTGTGAGCTGTTTTTATACTTGGATAATGATGTATCCTGAACTTTTTTGTCAGGCTGAGCCGCAGATTGTTACTTTGACGACAGATGACGATGACGACGACAAATCTCATGTCAAGATCGAGGCACGGTATATCCCTGTTCCCATCACGCTTGAAGCTAGAGAAAGTGTCAATAGTAAGCACGTTCGCGGCGTTTGAATGAGAACAAGGTTTACTGGACTTTTATCTAGATATGGGTATCCTCAGAGTCGACCTACTTGATGGATCTGATATCCGTGGTGTTGACCGTAGCGGCAAATCAGATCCGTATGCTGTTTTCACCCTCAACGGCGACAAGGTGTACAAGTCTCAGATCATCAAGAAGACGCTTGCTCCTCAATGGAACGAGGATTTCTCATGCAACGTCGTAAGCTCTTTTGAATACTTTTTCTGAAAAAAAAAATCATGTGACCCTTTAGTCGTCTCGGGTTGCGGCCGATTTTTCTGTCGAGATATTTGACTGGAACCAGTTTGAACAAGCCAAGAGTCTTGGTGAAGCGCAGATTGACCTTGTCAGCCTTGAGCCGTTTACGTCAGCGGAACGTGCACTGGTCTTGTCTCATCCCAAGCATGGAGCTCATGGACGGATTCGGGTCCGTTTGCTGTTCCATCCTCAGATTCTTGCCAAGTCTCGTCAGAAGACGTCTACTTTTAGCTCTGCGGGGCGTGCTGTTACTCAGATTGGGGGTTTGCCTGTGTCTGCTGGGAAGGGTGCTTTCAAAGGTGTGACGAGTGTGTTTAGGCGCGGTGATAAGGATCATCAAGATGTTGTTGGGGTGGTACCGGTGCCGATGTCGGTGCCGGTGTCGCCTGATTTGCCCACTGGACAGTCGTCAACACATGTTGTTGTTGGTGGTGGTCAGAGTGAACCTTTCCCCTTGGATGGTCAGAATCTTGTGGCGGAAGGACATGGTGTTGGTTCGATGCAGCCGTCGGGTATACTTCGTGTTACGATTTTGGGAGCCAAGGATATTGCGTTGAGTGAGACGAGGGCGTATGTGACTGTTCGGGTTGGAGACAAGGAGTTCAAGACCAAGCATTATCACAAGACGGCGACGCCTGAGTGGTGAGTTTTTTTTTGTGTTTTTTGTTTGTGTTTGCTGAGGTCCCTCGTGTGATATGTGTATAGGAACGAGATGTTTGTTTTCTCCGCTTCGGTGGTTACTACGCCCAAGATTTATGTATGGATATATGATCACAAGACGTTAGGCAAAGATAGGGAATTAGGTTCTGGAGAAGTTGATGTAAGATTTTTTCGTCTCAAAGTCGTTGACGTTTATTCATATAATACTATTTTTTTGGGTAGATCTGGAGACATATTCAACCGCAAGGAACGACGTCTACGGAGGTTTCTCTCGAGTTGCGACATAGTGGTTTTTTAAAGCTTCGGCTTGAGTTTGATCCTGTGGTGAATGGTAGTGGTGGTGGTGTGGGTTCGATATCTTTGGATGACCATGTTGTTCCTGGTAGTAGGACGGTGTCGGTGGGAGCTCCTTCTCGGTTTAGTGTGCGAGGTAAGCGACCGGGAGGTGAAGGAGATGAGTGATTGATTTGCTTTTTCCTCGTTAAAAAATCTTTTTTTTCTTTTTGGAGATTGTGAATGGACACGTTGTTTTGTCTCTCCTTTTTTTTTTTTTAATCTTCATACAACATATACATCCTCATTCATATATATACGTATATACACGTCTAGTGTGGCATTCGTTCCTTTCATCCATATTTTTCTCTCTCTCTCTCACTTTCTGTCAATGCCCATATGTTTGCTTGCTTTTTTTTCTCTTCTTTTTCGTTTATGGTATATGTGGGCGATTGAATCGTAATATGAAAAGATGTTCGCGACCTGCTCGTCGCTGTAACACGATCTGGGAAGGGAAAAATTTGTTATTCTGTTTTATTTAAAGAGTGTCCCCCTTTCTCTTCAAGGTCTCAAGAGGG
>Ga0153966_100214_pt1 | contig 32980 bp, 40 predicted proteins | sample TSFL050MetaG_FD_104738 | JGI IMG/M metagenome (GOLD analysis project Ga0153966, IMG submission 104738) | Attine ant fungus gardens microbial communities from Florida, USA - TSFL050 MetaG | ecosystem: Host-associated > Fungi > Mycelium > Unclassified | place: USA: Florida, Paynes | collected... | reverse complement strand
CTTCAGTCGGGGTGCAAAGATGGTAAGAACAATTCCGGGTGTTAGATTTGGTATAGATTACGACAGGGAGAAAAAACACCAACAGTGTCCAAATTGAACAAGACGTTATATGGATACGCGACTGAGTCAAGGGGAAAGAAGAGAGAGAGAGAAAGGATACAGTAGAGACAGGGAAAATTCTTGGAGAATAGGAGTCGAGTCAAACAAAGAAAAAAAGACCGAGGTGCACGTATATCTATACATAGATGTACAGAAGCCAAAGGAGTGAAAGTTGGAGGACGCGAGTGCATCTGAACTTGGATTAAACTAGGAAATCAAAGAGGACGAAACTGTTTAAAGAAGGGAAGGGAGCGCATATGGAGAGAGAGAGTGTGTGTGTCGGAGGTACATAAAAGCACAAGTAAAGAGGAAAGAGTGGAAGTTGTGGTTTTGAGTTCAAATACCACCTTGAGGATGAGGTCAAATAAAGGCTTCCTCGACCCCTTCCAAGGAAAACACATACGAAAGACTGTGACGATAACGATTATTTATAGGAACAGAGAGAGGGAGAGAAGGTGAAGGTGAAGGTGAGAGAGAGAGAAGAGAGAAACGACGCTGACGACGACGACGATAATGATGATGAATCAAAATGGGAGCTTCGCATCGAAGATGGTACCTGACTCCTTCAAAGCCTGTTCAACCACCTTCATACCTGCAAGAACCTTCTCTTCTTCCATCCTTTTCCCGACAATTTGCACCCCGAGCGGAAGACCGTGCATCTTCTTCGCATTATATTCAAGATATGCACCCTTGGCTATGGCATTAAACTGATTGTAAGTGGGTGAGGTGTAGAAATTAGGTGGTAGAGCATCGAGAGTGGAACAAACTGTCGTCGTGGGAATAACACCAGCAGGATAGTCAAGCTGGTGTGTATAACAGCGTCAGTTGGGAATCATTTCAATTAATATATCATTGCCAAAAAGTGGATGAAAACGAGAAATGACGTACTAGACTGAAAATGAAGGTATAGCCAGCACTCATGAGGGTTGCCCTTTCACTGCCCCCATTTTCCAAAGCAGGTAAGGCGTAAGGTACTGTTAAGATAAAATCGATGCCTTCCTCAATCAGCTGTCGATGCCACTTTGCTCTGTACAAGTCCCTCTGATGAACAAGCTGACGTTCCTCCATTACAGTCTTCGTATGAAGGATCGAATACAGTTCGGCTGAAAGCGGATCAGGCTGGGATCCAAAACCAAAGATGAAGGAAAGGACGCGAGAACCAAGTATACGCGAAAGAATTGACTTGATAAATTTAGGTAGTCTGAGAAGAGTAAGGACATGGTGGGTTGGCGGAGAGGTTCTTTCAGTCCAGAGGAGTGGCGTTCGAGTTTGTTCTCCTGTAAGATTGTATGTAATTTGGGAACGTGAGGCAATGAACAGAATGTAATTATTCACTTACCTCCATCAGAGAAGAGAAGTTGATATCCAATCTTGAGACCTTCCATAATCGAAGGAGGTTTGCTTGAAGAAGGTCAGTCGAAATGATTGGCTTTCAGTGCTTACTACATCTGCCACTCACAAATCGACTATCTCATGACCTTGCTTCTTGAGAGCACTGATAACAGTTGATAATGCGCGGCGACAGGCGGGAGTTGGCGGGATAGTTTCTGAGAAGTCAAATTCATCAGATGAACTTTTTTTTGTAAAAGGGATGGACAGGTACCATCATCCCAGATGACACCCCACTTCAATCGTCTGCCCTCTTCTTGTAGATTAACAGGCTGCCATGGGAGAGGAACACACTGCATAAATAATATGAACGCCGGATATCAAATCAGCATGTAGCAAAGGCATTACTGTGTGATCATACTGCCAGGGCCTCATGTCCAAGACCCGCTTCCAGAACTCGCAAAGATCATCCAACGAGTTTGCCATGGGTGCAGCTAGGATTGGCAAGGATTCCAAACCCATCATAGGAGATCGGTTTCCCCATATTGGAAACCTTCCAGCACTCCCCTTCAAGCTCCACACGCCACAAAAGTGTGCGGGAATACGAACGCTCCCAGCTAAATCGGTACCAACTTCGATCTTGCTTCCGCCACAAGCGAGAAGCGCGGCTCCACCTCCCGTCGACGCTCCGGCACTATGACCTGGATTATATGGATTTGTCGTTCGGCCGAAAACAGCTGATGACGTTTCGATCGCTAGAAGCCCAGTAGGGACGCTCGTCTTGAGATGGACTAGAGCACCGGCGTCCTGAAGGAGGCGGACGATCGCGGAAGATTCCTTTGCAGGTTTGTCGACGTAGCGAGAATAACCAATGGTTGAGTCGTGCCCAGCAACATCAATAGTTTCTAGCCATTACTATTAAGCTTTTCCTTCATGTCCGAGAGCGGACTATGACACACCCTTGATGCTGACGGGTACTCCCATAAGAGGGCGGTCCCTCACCATAGTCTCGTTAGTGCTTTCTGAGTCGACACCTGAGGCCCAGTTTGCGACGGGCGGCGTTGTAAGGGCCTCTGTAAACATAATATCCGAGAGACAATTTGTGGCCTGGTGTGCCCTGATAGCCTTCTTTGCGTAGGCGAGGACAATCTTCGAAGGGGAAATAACACCGGACCTGCATTGAGTAACGAGCTGTGAAAGAGAAAGAGCGTGGATCTTGTGTTCTGCTGGTGAAGGAGGGGCGAAAGAGGAAGAGGAAAGGGAGTCAATCTGAGTCTGGCGTTGCTTCTGCTTCCAGATGCTTGGGAAAGCGGGTCAGAACGAAAAGTCAAGAACACGAGGCAGGTGGAAAAAAAGGAAAAAAATACCAACCACGCACGCTGGTGAGGCGATAAATAGAAAGGGAAAATCATGAGGAAGCCTTGGACCAGAAAGCCCATCCGTCCGTCCGGCCTTTTTAGCTGGCCTGCTTATCCGAGGACTTGGGCTTCCCGACTGGCACGCGCTCTTCCTCCTGGCTGCCCGATTTCCTTAACACTACTCAGAATTAAGGTGTAGATGCCATAAAAACTCTGTTCCAATAGAGAACTCCCGTCCACTTGCCTGATCTGCAGACGACGGCTTCTCCTGCGCGAGATGAGAAGCACAAACCTGTCCATTTGCCTGACAGCCATTTGAGACTCCCTGTCCGTTGCACTCGTACCGGTCAAAGGGAACCTCCTTGTTCGAGCCCGCGCTTGGCTTGCGATCTGCGGCGCATAACCAACGCGCGTGCATTATCAGAGAGAAGCCCAGTTGCTTATACTCCAAACCCAGCCCAAAGAACCCTACTTGTAGTAATCTCCGAGCGGATTTCAAAAAAAAAACCGACAACGAGGAATTCAATGGAAGACGTACATTCGCAAATTAAGACAACCGCCAAGCGGAGTGAAGTGCCCCTAGATAGAAGAAATATGACATTCATACATACCCATCTGACAGGACCTGAGGGAGGAGGGTGGGCATTTCGATCAACCTTTGGACATCGATCATCACAAATGTTAATAGCAATGCCACGCCAGGAACCTCATCATCATCATCTATAGAAACAGAACCCACATCCAGTTTTGCCGTGTTGGCCTTGAAAGCTCTTCAACTACAGCCGACGTCGTCCTCCGAAACACACACACACGCATCCTCGCTTCATAATCAAGTCACCGTAACCACCACCTCTGTTGACTAACTTCTTCTCCCCTTGTTTGAGATACCAAATTTGATTCATTCACCCATGCACTGGTTACATAGGCAAAAGCTCTGATACCATATTAATCTTCTGGCTTCTGCGCATCATCACCTTCAGTGCCTAACAGACGCTCCTTAATCTTTCGTGCAACAGCTGGGCCATGTACATGGATGTTTGCTGTATGAAACCGTAAGCCTCAGCATACCATATCACAAAAGAACGGCAGCCCCTCAACAGAAATGAACCTACAGCCATGGAAACCATCTGGATAGTTGACTCCCTAGAGACGAGGTGATTTAAACAGCCGTATAGCCGATGAATCAAGCAAGCAAGCCAACGTACTTTGTGATATGTACCCTTCGAATATGTGAGAAATGTATCATTCCATACCATGTAGTGCTTAAAAAATCATGAGTAAGCCACCTATCAGTATAGGTCTTTATCACACAAACTACTCACTTTATGCCCTATATTTCTGGCCAACATCTCGTAGTCAAAAATATATCCTGACGTATGACCCACGCTTAACCCTCTGAACCAGAAGGGAACAACCCATCCATACCTCCATGCATTACGATCTCGATCACAGTAGATCGCGCCGATGGAGGCATCCAGAGCTGATGCTAATTTGAAGTGGATGAATCATTTTTCGAGGTTAGATTTTGCGTTTAAGTACCGGAAACGAATGAAATGGGGACGATATTTTTAAGATAAGAAACCCAAGTCGAATGCGCAATGCAGAACCATGGTCCAGACCCAACTCTCAGAGATTGTCATCCGGACTATATAGTGGGGCTATAACTGATCGCATTCATAGATAGAGTCCCCCAAAAGGCATGATAAAAGAGAAAAGATCACTCACCGTTAAACCATTACCATGCACACCCATCATGATCTAAAAACGTAACAGATTAAGAAAAAGAAAAAGAAAAAACAAAGCCAAGAAAGCCAAGCCGAGAGAGAATCATCATCACTTCAAGAGTATAAAACCAAGAAGAAGAGAAATGAAAAAAAAGATCGCATCCAGAAAAAAGGCAATCTGATGAAAGGAGTCATGACCGCATTCATCATCAACGACAGTAACAAAGGTCTTTTGACGGCAAAAGGTTACCAGCAATACCGAGTTTGAGGTTATTACGAACGCTTTCCCTCAGACCATAAGCTATCCATCTTTTTTCTTTCATTCCCCTGGATTCTGTATATGCCATAATATGGAAGAGCGAACCGTTGTCCGGGAATTAGCCGTAGGCTCTCCCTATCCATATGCGTCTGGGCTGAGAAGAGGCTAAGCCGATAGCTCTACGCCTAGCAACCTCCGGGGTCGTTGGGAATCGACGCGCATCACTTGAGAAGACAGGTCGAAATAGATGCCGAGACAAAACTCACTGTACTCCTGGCAGCCAATCTAATTTGCTCTCTAATCGAAACATCCTCCATCCTGACAATCTGTACTTCACACACTTTCTCTTCCTTTAATTTCAGCAAGGCATCTACCAAACTCTTATGGCTCTCCTCGGCCAGTCTCCGCCCAGTCTTTTGTCTATCGACGTAAGTGACGACTGGTAATTCAGATTTGTCTGAAGGCGGGAAAAGGACTCTTCGATCAGTGAGAGAAGCGAATGTGGGTAAATAGCCGAGGAGGTTGAGTGTTAGCGACTTGCGTATAGGAGACCAGAAGCCTTCATGAGAGGAGAAGGATTCAAAACTAGATTCGGCAGCCGGAAGTTCCTGAGTTCCTGCAATCATTTTGAACCACCGGCTTCCATAACGACTGTCATATTCAAGAAGTGTTTGGACCTTTTCTCTTGCAGAAAGAAATACTTACTGCGCGTGGGCGGCTTGACGATTTGTGATCAACGCTCGATCAAAAACAAAAGTAGAATTGAGTTTAATCAAATCCCGCCATTGATCTCTCTCCTCAATTGCTGCCTGAGGAAAAGCTGCCCGCATAAGAGCTCCGATGATTCCAGGTCCGTCCCTCCACTTCCCATCAACCACCATCTAGAGTATAATTGGGAATAAAGTCAGTATACGGCATTTCATTGCAAAGGCAAATATGCGTGTATGTGTGTGTATGTATGGATGTAATCTTACGGGGATGAGAAAGCGATCCGGTGATTGTAACCACTCCGGGTGAAAATTTCCGTCAGAGTCAAATCCTACGAGTGAATAGACTCTCCAACCTCCTAAGATGATTTCACCCCACCAATGATAATAATGCTTTGTGTGTATGTATGAATATCTTGAAATGACAGTGCGGATGCACACTCACTTTCATGAACTGCCAGACGTCATACATGATCCAAGAGAACCCTTGCACCTGGATTGCCGAGTCACCCAGCAAAGGCACAAGTTCGTCAGGGGTAATAAAATGAAAGTCCTACGAAAAAAGATCAGTCAATTGTCAAGTTTTTCAGAAGAAGAGAGGTACGTACATCTTCATGTGGGTCACGCTCTCCCCAAGTCCCAGGAGGGCTAGGTGAGCGAGCTATGTTTGCTTTTTCCGGAAAGCTACTACGGTTATTCGTGACAAGATAAAACGTTCCGTTGTGCATGACGAGATTGTCAACGACATTGAAACCGTGAATAGTTGCATTATGGGGTATTGTCGTCTCAAACGAGGATGCAAGCAGAACTCTGGAGTTGAAGCTTGAGTGCGCTTGGGGATTGTTGATGCCTTTGAATGCCCAGGGAAGCAGATAGATTTTCAATCCTTGAGGACCACACTTACCAGAGGAACTGGATTTGTGCCTGCCCAATACAGCATTCTTCAGCTTATAGAACTCCTGAGGAAGTTCAAGGTCGAGTAGAAAGAGACCAAAGAGACCAAGTATCAGGACCAGAGCTAAAAGCCTGACAATAACAGGCCGGCGGATAGGCACTATCGGTATCATCGCTTGTAGGTATCGCTTGGGTGTGAACTCGGAGTCCTTAAAATAGATGCCCATTTCCACGTCGATATTATTTTGTGTTCTTCATGATCATGACATTTGAACCCTTAACATTCGGAATAACTTCAGCAGACCACCCCTGTAGCTCAGATGCAGTCAAAACCCACCACATCTTAGCACTTGTTTACTTGTCAATGCAGAACGCTCTCTTCTTATGTTCTCATGACATATAACAGATCCTATCACATGACCGTGACGCCATGGACGCGACTCATAACATTCAACAGAACTACGCCAGAAATGTCCTCACCACCTTGCTATCCTTTCCAACCCCTCAAATCTTCACCGCTCAATGAATCACAATCTTTTGCACGACGGCGTCTGCAATTCAAATCCCAGAGCTCTCATAGTAGTACTTTAGCTTCTCCTCTATCCAGCCGCCGGACACGGAGCACCCCTTCAAATGGCACAAGCTCTCCCCATTTTCTATCAAGGCAAGACACACGACCTCACTCAATTCATTTAGAAGACCCTCAAAAACAACTGCTTCGCGAGAGAATGAAAGCCAAATGTATCGAACGCGTACAAAAAGCTCGTGCGCGTGCCGTAAAACAAAGGAGATATACTGGCTATAGTGATCGAAGCAGTGATGGTTTCGACATGGATATGGACATGGATGAAGAGGATGAGGAAAACGATGATGATATCGTGTCGGAGGAGGTACTTGTTCTGTTTCCTTCATCCTTTTTTCCAATCCTGTGTGGCCAATCGCTGGCTCTGCCATCCAGTTTTTCCGTCGGATAATGGATCAGATGAATCGGAAAATCGAACATCAATATCAACTTTCGTATGCACAAGAAGTAGGATCCTCATTTGACCCAGATATGGAAGACATCGAGGAGTGGGAACGTGAAATTCCAGGTTAGCAATCAGCTATTGTCATTCCCTCTTAGAGAATAAACAAAAGTCAGGACAACATTCAGACCCTTCACCAGTCGATTGGGACGATGAAGAACTTGAAGCCTATGCTGAAGAATGTGCACGCCAAGCTTCCCAAGAAGGGCTCTTCAATCTACATGACATTGATAATACTCCGAGTGAACCCTCGGATATCGCAAATCAAATGGACCTTTTTTAGTGTGTTAGAGGAAATATGTAACTAGCATCATTATTCACATGCACGTCTGGTATCGGAATATGACAAGAGAGTAAGGGACTCTACGACGCCTCCTTCCTGTCCTCCTTAACCTCTGTTTCTACATCAGCCTCAAATGACCCTTCTCTATCCTCTACGTTCAACGCCTCCGTCGCGATAGAGGCAGTAGCAATGTCGACTTCTTGCATTCCCGATTCTTCACCAACCTTCGTGGGATTTGCATCAGTTTCTTCAGGCTCTGGTTCTTTCCCAGTGGGCTCTGATTCCGGTGTAACATGAAGAACTTCGACAGCTGATTCTTCCTCTATCACGACATTGCCCGTGCTCTCGTCGAATCTTTCACCGTCACTCACATTCTCCTCAGCGGTCTCGGTCACACCCTCATCAATATCTTTCGGTTCATCACTTGTCGGTTCCTCCATTTCCTGCTTAGCTTCTGATTCAGCTTCATCCCTTTGTCGCTGTTCAGACTCCAATTCTTCTCTAGCCTTCGCTTCTTTTTCTTTGATCTCTCTCTCTTCTTTTTCAGCTCTGACATTTGCAGCAGCAGTAACTTTGGCTAGTTCATCGGCAACCTGAGCAGCTTCACTGAGTACCATCGTATGTGTACGATTGCGTCCTGTCTTTCTCGGACTTTCTGCCCCACCCAATGGTGATAATTTCGGTTGTCTCTGTATTTGCTGGGACTCGTGTTGCTGTTGTTGTTGCTGTTGAGGGGATTGTGGTTGATGAGGAAATTGTTGATATTGTTGTGGTAACCTTTTCATCTTCTGTACAGCCAGAAACTCGTCATGGAACGGTCTCTGTAATTGATATTGCATTCCACCGCTACCACCACCACTGACGCTCCTTCTAGGATCATAAGAAGTTCCAAGTTTAACTTCTCTCGATCCAAACCCGCCACTTTCACCATTTCTATCTTCATCACCATCTCTAATAGGAGTATTAGCAGGAATAACCAAAAATTCGTCGGGCACCAAGTCAAATTTAGAAGAAAGGGAAAGAAAACGTGCGTATAGTGAGGATTCAGCTTCGGCTTGTTCAAAGGCTTCACGGTGGTGGAAATAGGCATGTGCAAAGATACGGCCTAGTCGACGAGCGAGAGAGGAAAAGTGACGATGGGATGATGTTGGAATTTGCAGTCTGTTCAGGTCATTATTTCGTAGACGGGGGGCATTTGTCAGTTTCGTAAGCACATTTTTGAGTGGTGTCGACAATACCTAGAAGGGAAGGCACGAGGAGAATTGAGGAGAGCTGTCGCACTGTCGAGGGTATGAAGAATATAATCTATTGCACAGCATTGCTATTTCGGCCAGGTCAACAACGAAAAATGATCATGGAATTTGGTGAAGTGACTGACTTCCATTGCACCATCTGTGCCATGTGCAACGCAGAGATAAAGCCATTCTCCAGCCTTCATTTCAGGACACGTCGTACGCGAGCACTCTTGTTGTAGAGTCGTAATTAACGGATGTGTCAAGTCCTGAGCTAGTCGTCTATACATTAAAGAAAAATGGACAAAAGCTCACCCAGTAAAACATTTTATACACATACCGAAGCTGTTCGTAAATCCAACAGGCCTCATCTATACTCATATCCTTCTCTTCACCACTTTTTTCACTCTCTGAGCCAGCAAGTCCTTCCATACCTCCCTGTTCTCCCTTTTCAGAGCTAGCAACCCCTTCCATATCCTTCGCTTCCTTGTGCGGGCCAGGAGGAGTCGTAATAGTCTCAATGTCATGGACATCCAATCTAGTCAACAGCGAGATATATTCTTGAAGTTGGAAAGCGCTGTCGAGCGAAGAAAGAGCAGGTAGAGATTTTACGGGGTAAAAGCTGGATATACGCGATCCTCGAAGAGGGCGTTGGATGAAAGGAGTTTGGACTTCTATGTCCATTGAACTAGCGGCTACAACTTCCATTGCGAGGTCGTCTTCTGTTCGCATCAAACTGTCAGATCAGATGTATTATGTAATGATGTCTAGGCTGTTATGTTGTAGTTACTAAACTAATTATGAGTAGAGGCTTGTGACCGCGTGTGTCCAGAAGGCTCTTGCCCAGCTTGGGACTCTTTTCCTTGTTCCTTCTCCTTCTCTGCATCTGGGACAGTCGACATGACAGCTTCATCGTCTTTACCGTTCGCCCCTGTAGAGGTTTTCCGAGATTCTTTCTTGGGACGGCCACTTCGTCGAGTACCAGTCGTAGTGGTAGTAGCAGTCCCACGTCCTCGTCCTCGAGTTGATTTCGGTCCTGGCTTTTTTTCTTTTGTCCTAACTTCACTTGTTTCGTCAAGTTTAGCTCTCTTGGTCTCGGGTTCTCTGTCCTCTATCGCTTTCTCGTCCTGAGGCTCATCCGCTTGTTCCCCTTCCCCGGCTTTCTCAGTCTTGTTCTCTTTCTCCATTGCCTCCCTTTCCCTCTTCTCACTAACACCAGCCCCATTTTCCTCTCCCTCTTCCTCCTTTCCCTCGCCAACTTTTGTCAATTCAGTCATCCGCTTTACTACATCCTGATTGTTCCCATCACCCTGTCTCTCGACTCGAACAGCTGGATTATCTTCGTCCGCATTCCTGGTGATGGTGTTCCCCTTTCGAGACTCAATTTGCACTTTCTCGCCTGGGTGGTATTTGATTTCAGCCGCTGTGCCTTGAGGATGACCGGCGCCATATTTCCATTCGACTAATCAGAACAAACAGAGTGGATGATGATGATATATGCGTGGTGTCGGTGTCATCGAAGAGTCAGCAGTGATTGGACCGAACACAGATGAATGAACAGTTGTTATGACCGTACACGAATCTGATACATACCCTTGTCGCCAACTTGAATGTCTTTTTCTGTCATGGATGCTTTGGCAAGAGAGAGAGAGGGTAAGAGGGGGTGGAAGTTATGAGATAAGTTGGAAATTCAGAAAGGTCTCAGTATGGAATGTGTAAGTCGAGACACCGATGATAGTTGCAATTCTGAGACATAGGAACCCTCTCCTGAAAAATATTACAGCCAATAGAGGGGACAAATGTCCTCTTTAGACGCTGAGCTTGTGAAATAATCTAATGGCAGATAGCCAGGCTCAGTAAATACGTTCTTTTGTCACTCTTCATGAATTATCAATCCACTAATTCAAATATAAATCTACGATCTGACACTGTTGACGCGAGGTCACGAGACATACCCAAAGGGGGAAAACAACTGTGAATAGGACTTCAAGACGGCTCCTCATTGATCTCGAACTTAGGAACGGTCTGGCTACTGAAACCCAGAGAAGTAGAGAACAAAGTGCCTCATGTCATAGTGGCTGTCTTATGATCTGAATCGAAGGTAGGAGTCTGGGCAAATGCTTCAAGGGGTGAGAGGAGAAGCCTGAAAATGTGCTATCTCAGGATGTAAGAAAAGCAATGAAAGCTTCACTGGATATCAAAGATGTGATTCATCTTACTTCTCGAAGACAACAGTGATGAGCATTACGCCACCAAGTGTCCACTGGTTGACATGGAGCTGATAGCTTTTTTTGCAGCTTTAAGCTGTACACAGAACCTGTCTGTGACCAGCTGTCAATTGAATGGCAAATCCTTCATTTTTTTTCACTACTCACCCCATCGTGAAAATCGAGATGCTGGAACGGACTCACCAGTTTCAACTGGGATCAAATTTCATCACAGCTTCAATGTACTGATCCATGCAAGAAGATATTTAGAAGCTGGCTCTTCATCAGATTTTTTTGGTTAGCACGCAACCGAATAGAATATTTGTCTAATAACACTAGTTGATATTTGACCGAACCATTTTGTACAAAATACCTCCCTTTTGTATATTCCACTCAAATGGCTGATCATTACGGACTGAAGATTACGTTGATGACCTGAAGTACCTGTCAAATATTCATTACAGCCAATGTACGTTGTCCTTTATTTCATCTCGAAGCAATGACTATAGAGTTAGAAAAGTATAATTTAAATAGTAGTGAAAGATTGAGCCTGTAAAATGGACCATGTTTGGCCACAGATTTTAATTTCAGTCTGGTATATAATTTACCTTATTTTCCTGACAATACAATACCACTATCCTAGCCTGGACCTTTTCAGGCTCTGACTCTTTAGTGACAGAGCCTGATCCAGCAAGGTAAAACCCATCTATCACTCATCAGAAAATGTCATAATTCGAAGGTCACTCCCCGGCGCCCTCATGCTCCCATGCTAAGCCAAAGCTAGCCCTAATGCCCTCCTAGAACTGCGATTTCTTTCCTTTTCTGTTTTCTGTTATCTTAGTACTCAGTAGACTACTGCGGACTGTGTACGCATACTGCGTAATAAATTGTTGAACAAAAAAAAAAAGTAGTTCATTGACCTCGCGTGCTCTCCAAGGTCAGTTTTCGAAAAGCTGTCGAGGTATCAGTAGGTGGTTTATGGAGCCCTAAAGGTGATCAAAGCAGCCCAGTGGATAGCACAGCAATCCATTACAGCTAATGAAGCATACTTGAATAATCAAAGTCTGGTATGATAATGTCCCAAAACAAAACAAGAGAAATAGATATAAAAATGTCCAATCCTTCAATCCCCCTTCCCGAACTTCCACCACCTCTTTTTCTCCTTCTTCACAACACCAGCCGCGCTGTGATGTTCCATGGGTCTGAAAACATCAACGTTTTCGTCGTCATACAACAACCTAACCTTCCCTTTCCCAATCGAGATGTCGATCCTGTCACCCATCCACTCCGATCCTTTTCCGGTATCAACAGTGCTGCTTTTCATTCGAATACCAGCGTTCGGAGAATGAGCACCAACTTTACTACCACCACATATGCATTTCCAATTCTCCCCTTCAATCCTTGCAGGAGCCACAGGAGCATTAGCATTTCGTTTTCGAATATCTTCACCACCACCACCACCACCACTCAAATCATCTTCTAAGTCGCTACCATCCACCCCATTGTCATACATCCTTGCCGGAAAGCCGTCATTCTCGTATCCAACCTTTCCCTCAGGCAACAGTCTCCTCACTTGCGTATCCTCATCTCCACCCTCAAGCATTGTTGACCTCTTGGCAGTACCAGGTAATTCATTCTTCGGTAAAACCCATGCCGGTGTCTGCGCTTGACCATTTCGCGGAGGCACTTTGATGATTGATTGATGTTCACTTGGTACCCTTACACGTCCACTCATATTTTGCACTTTTGTCGTTCTCCATCCTATCTGTCCTTGACCGTTATTACCACCGTTATTTGTTTTATGAACAAGGGATTCAGGATCGACGTCGAGGAAGCTTGGGCGATATGGTCGGTCGGAGGAGGGGGCTGAGGCTAGGACCGGTAAGGCTGATTGTGACCGTACATGCTTGGCAGTGGTGGTGATTGGGGAGCTGGATCTTGAATCGGACTTTGCGCGCGCATGAAGTGTCGTCGTCTGAGGAGTAGTGTAAGTTGGATTCGATTCTTCTGAGTCGGAGTGAAAGATAGCATTCGCCGTCGCTTTCGCCGTCGTACTAAACTCAACAGCAGGCCTTCTCTTCACTCTCCTCTCCTCTCCTCCTCCCACATTCACTTCCGTCTTCCCCATTTCTCTTTTACCACAAACACACTCAACATTTTTCTCGCCTTCACCATCCGCATTATCCGCACTAGTTTCATCCGTACTTGCGCCGCCACCCCAATCAAAACCAAATTCTTTCCTAAAATCACCAACAAACAACCCTCTAGCACATCCCCCCTCTCGAACAAGTACACAATCCTTCTGTAACGCCTCCGACAATTCGATGTGCTCATTCAAATTCCCGGCTTGAACATGTATGCTCAATGGACCATGGAATGTCCTTGGGAGGGATAATGTAAGATCCGAGTTGTCTAATTCTTGTAGTGATGGTTTTCGCTGATGCTTTTCAGAATTAGATTTCTTCGAGGTCTTGTCGTTTTCTGATGCTGGTATTGGGATAGCTACTTGAACTGAAGGTTCCTTAGGTGACGCCATGGGAGGTTCGGACTCGGGTGGATGAACGGCATCGTAAGCATCAGACGGAAAACGATTCGTAGCCTCCAATGGTAATTCAGGAGACTGATGAGTCCGAGTATAATAAGGCGGTGCGCTCGTTTCTTCTAGATCTCCACTTTGCCCTCTCACAATTTCTCTCCCTCCTCCAGCGCCAATACATCCTCCTATGCCCCCTCCTGCACCATCCACATTTTCACCCTCCGCGCCGCCAGTTATGGAGGCGACAGCATCTTCGGCTGTAGCATAACAATATGGCGTAAGCGTAGAGGACCTCTTCGGACGCTGAAGAGGTCGCTTCCTGTGCAACTTTCTGCCTGTGGACCCGGACCTGTTTAAGCCTCTGTCTGTATTTTTCGTCACTTCTGTGGTTGCAAGAGTAGATGCTGTGAAGTTTGTGTTCGTCGTTCTGGCCGTGTGAGCCGTTTGAATGGTGTTTGTAGTATATGAGGAAGATGTAGGCGATGGTGGATAATCGGAGTGAACCGTTAGTAGGGATGCAGTAGTTGTGGAAAGAGGCAAAGGTGATGTGGAAGGGTGTGAAGGCGGTGACAGAGGAGGAGATGGTGGCATGAGTGGTGGTGATGGTGGCGATGGTGGTGGTAATGATGGTGGAGGTGGTAATGTTGGTGGAGGTGGTAATGTTGGTGGAGGTGGTAATGTTGGTGGTGGTGATGGTGGTGGTAGTTGAAGGACAGCTGGTAAAGAAGATTGGTCGGCGACAGTTTTCGGATTAGGCGGCGGCAGCGGCACGTCCAAAGGAGCTGTCAGAGCCATTTCATTTGCAAAGGGAGAAGAGAGATGAGGAGGAGTATATGTGCGTGCCGTGATATGTAAAGGCTGTCTTGGACCTTCCGCGTGCTACAATAATCGAAGATCAGTGTGTTGAGTGATCAGGGCATCATGAAAGCTCACAATCCTCGCAGTCAAATCAAATTTGGACAATTGCTGCCCTCTTCGTCCACGCCCTCTATCATGACCATTGATAGTAGCGGATAACAAAATCAACTCAATCGTCGTCCTCTTTCTCTGCTCCGTTCCCTGTGTCCTCTTCCCCCTGCTCCCAGTAACGTTGGCATGTATAGTGGGAATGATATAAACGTCGATATCCATTCCACCGTTCTCCACTTCCAACTTCAAGTTCTTCTTCTTCTCTTCTCTTTCCATCAACTCAGCCGCACCTTGCCTGTCAGTTCTCCCATGACGATAATGGCGATTTAAAGCACCCAAACCACCCTGATTAAGAACGGAAGTTGGTATGTTTTGACCACCGAAGGATTGACTCCTTTTCAATCTCAGCCCTCTTCCTGTATCAACGTCTGAATCCCCACTCTTACTCAGCCCACTACCACGACCTCTACCGAGCAACTCAGAAGAAGGGGTAGGAGTAGATGATAACCCGAGAAACATATCGTCACTAAACATTCGAAATAAGCCTTTTGGTAAGACAAGTAGAGGGTCAATGGCGAATATCCCTGTTATATCCCTTCCCAACCCTCCTCCACCAGTACTGCTGGTAGATGATAAAGGGTGTTTGGTAGAGGTGAATGTAGGAGGCTGGAATATTGATGACGAATGTGACGAAGTACTGCTATTGGGGTGAGAAGGAGAAAAGGGGAACAACAGCCGAGAAAGAAAGGAAGGACGTTTTGATGGGGGGAGGTATGTTCGACGAGAGAGGTGAACATGGTTGGTTGGTGTTGGAAGTGTTGTGGCTGGTAGTTCCTGCAGTGTTACAGTTGATGGTACCGCCACCGGAAGCGGAGGTGATGTAGATGCAGGGATGACTTCTGTCGACGTCGAAGCCATCTGAATTACTTGCGAAGACATTTGTCTGGGTGGCGCGGCGAGCGGTGATGATGGTGTAGGAGACACAGAAGTAGTTTGTGGCGTTTGAGCGGGTAGCGCTGGAACAGAAGCAGGTGGTGGTAGTGCCGGTGACTTGACAGCTCCAGCAACTTCTTGACGGGGCTGCTCGGGGAATACCATTATAGTTGTTGGGGTAGAGGGAGGTAGAGATGAAGATTGAGTAACTGGAGTAGAACCAGTCTCAACAGAGGAGACCAGAATGGAAGGGAGAGTTTGATTGTGACTTTGAGTCGCGATCGTTGACAGTGATGCCGTCCGCGATAGCAACACTGGAGATATCGAGGATGTAGGAGAAGGTTGAACAACTGTTATATCTTGTTTCGAGTCCTTCATAGGGGGTGAAGGTGGCAGTGATGGTTTTGGTACCAAAGGTGAAGATTTGATAGGTTCATAAATCTGCACCATTTTCCTCCGTGTCGGTGTATGCTGCGTTCCTTGATTATTCAATGCAGACTTCAATCGATCTCGGGCATTGTCCTCATTCTTCGTTGCTTCCAATAGCTTATTCCATCTTGTTGTATCCGCATTTCCCACACCATAAGAGCTCATCCCATTAGTAGTCGTAGAGGCCCTTCTAATGATTCCGGCACTACTACCAAGTCTCGATTCGGGTTTGTAAGGTGGATGAATAGCCTTCCAATCTCTCCGAGCAACGTTCTGATCTGCAGCAAATATATCAAGTGTACGACGGCGAGCCTTGGGTGTTAGGTTGGCGAAAGCCGCTGCTGCTGCTATCGAGGATGAAGATGATAGATCGTGTAATGAATGAGAAGCAGATGCGAGGGTACTGACGGATGTAGGGGAATATGAAAATCTGGATGTCTGTGTGGGAATGAGTGAGGGTGCAGAATGGTTTGTTGGAGGAAGTCCTGAGGAGAAAGTGGTATCAGTAGATCTGCGTGCGACCATGGAGACAGGTTTAGTACTTCTTTCGGGTGTAGTCAGGTTTGTTCGCATCGTTCCTTCTGATGACGACGATGACACCGATTCCACGACCATTGGTGCTACAGCCGTCGATACACCAGCTTCTTCTGTCCTAGATGTCGTAGTCGAGACATCCAACGCCGATCCGCATGTGAAAACAGAAACAGTGTCAATCGCAGATGCAGGTTCAGCTGAACAGGGACTCAAATCCTGTTGTTCAGGACGATCTACATACGGCGATCCAGGTATATATCCTGCAATGAAATCCCGAAACTGTGGACTTGCTAGACAACAGTGTCCCCCTTTGTGGATCGAGCATGTGCGTTTGGAAGCTACACGTGGCGTTTGTTGGCCCGATAACTCGTTTATGTCATCGGGAAGGTGAGGAGAGGAACCTAGGAGCATGAGCCAGAGTGCACTACACGGGGGAAGAGAATAGAAGGAAGTAAGAGGGAGGAGGGAATCTTAACAACATTAAAAAAGCGCAGTTTTGATTTGCAGTTATTGCAACGTGCATGGTCATCCATTCTACTTTCCCCTACGTCCATGTGCTGCCAGATGTCGTCCGAGTATCCGCTCTAAATCTCAACCTTCATATTCTCGACGCCTCAGATTGCTAGGGCAGACACGTCGTACAAGGACTGCAGGTCTCATGAAATCTTCAGTCATGAGCCTTGCCAAAGTGATCCGAATTTCTTCATGCTATCCCCGTTAAGAAATTGTGGATGGGGCGGCCCGTTTAGCCTCGGCTTGGGAAGACAGCCTTATTCGTTTTGCAATAACAAGCCTACCTCGTGCCTATTGTTTTAAATCAAAAAATCAGGTAAGCAGTGATCGTGACGCATCCTCAGATTTGGTTTCGAATGGTGTTTTCGGCGCTTATGTCCCCGTTTAGCAAACACAGGAACAAGTGATCCGGTCATCATGTGGTGTCCCAACTTCTCGAAGTTGCTTATGACCGAAATTTGACATGTCACTTGATTCTTGTCGGTGACGTGTCGCGATACACGTCATGGCAGAATAGAAACAAGAGCTTATATAAGACCTTGTCAAATTTCCGTAGCACATTTTCCACGCTTCAGGAGTACCAATGGAAAGTGATTGTGCTAATCTCTCACTAGACGTGATGATCGTGTACCAATGAAATCATAATGAGTCAATCACAAAGATGTCTCGGATCCCGCCGTCGAAACGTAGAGTTATGCCAAATAGAACAATGTGCGATAAAAAAATTCAGCCTGATATATTGCTCATCGCCAGATTGATCATTTTCAGTGGAGACCGAATATAAACTGCACGGACTCCGGGGATGAGGATATGCCTTTGACAGTTGATTCAGGCGATTGTCGGAAAGTCAAGTTCATCCATTGATCGTAAGCCACAATCATCAATACTTAGCCTTTAACGGGGTAAATAGGGAATATAGTCCTAAAGGACAGATTTTCGGTTGACTATCTCTGTTAGTAACTAAATAAGGCTATATGACTCTCATCAGTGGTAAATGAGTCATAAGGATACAAAAAAGGATAACAGTAGCCTTAGGGAGTGTGTATCTCGGATTAGAAAATCATTCTATGATTAGAAAAGCTATTCTATGTATTAGGCTTTGATAAATGTCAGGGGACATCCTTTACCTTTCTATTTATCAATACATTTCTTTTCCTTGTCAATGATGATTGATTTTCTAATTTTTTTGGGCAATATTCTGGCTTCTGCCTTGTACTGTGGCTGTACACCTCAATTCAAAGACTAATAAGTTACTTATTGCTATTTTCTTTCAATATTAATTACTAATTAGTTATTTTATTTTTGTTTATAGTATACGTCAGAGTTCACAATTATTACCACTAGTTTCACTAAATATTTGTACCCAGCCTCAAATTTATTATTACAACCAGTAATCACTCTTGAATCTTTAGACTTCTTGACATTTTAGGGCTCAAATCTATTCAACAGTGATTACTGTTATCTTATTTTGTCTTGCCCTGCTCTGTCTTGCCCTAACCCTGCCTAGAAAATTGCTCACTATGGTCTGATATCATAGAATAGCATCAGAGGTAGTAGAGTAGGATCTGTACTAGTTAATAATCAAAGAAAAAAATTAAATACCCCAGGGTCTAAAACAATTGTTATTTAAAGCTCAATTACAAGTATGCTACCAGAAAAGAAAAAAGAAACAAGAGGTCTAGAATATTAACAAGTCTAAAGTAATATTTTGTTGATAACAGAGAGAACAATATGTTGTGAGCTAAAGATAATCAATGAATATAGACCTATACTTTCTAGACAGACTATTTTGTATGGGGATCTATTAGGTCCATGTGTTAAGACTCTAAATCACAAGGTAAATATATGTTTTAGTCTTGAGCTTATGTCAATACTTGATATCTCCTTGCCCTTTTCCAAAGGATCCAATGTCATGAATTGCCTTTTTTCTCTAAGTTAATATTTATTTTCCTTTTCCTTTTCTTTTCTTTTAATTAGTAATATATTTTTGTTACAAACTTCATTTGGCCATATCTCCATGAATACTTGCACAATTCCAACAGTCTTAAAAGTGTCTGAAAGCCCTTAAGAAGGCCTTTCAAACAATGCCTAAAATATGCCAAAGAAATCAGTACTCATTGAGATATCAGTTAATCAGTACTGGACACTAATTGGCTAATATCTTGGGAACTGTTGAATGCAGACATTCACTTCCACATGCACATGGAAGCTCTCTTCAAGATGCTTCTGATGACCATAAATAGACCTGAGGCAATAAGATCCTGTGGAGATACAAGGACCTCAAGGTTTGATATAACACTGATCTATTATTCATAAATACATATCAATCCTCAAACACAAACAAGGACTGCTCCTTTTATGGTTAAGTTATTGCTATTTTAGACACAAAAGGACTGCCATATGTAGAACAATAGGCAGTAGAACATGTAATGCTCTGTCTAGGTGCACAGACCATCAATTGGCTTCTTAGTCTGAGGATTAGACCTCAGACTTAACAACATCTTTTGTTGCTTAAACTACCTTGCTTGAGAACCATCAACTCTTCAATCACAAACCTAGTAAGTAACCATTTGTGATAGTACTGTCACAGTTGTGCTATGGACCAGTAGTCACATACTGTATAGTTTACCATTCCACCAAAAGAGTGATGTTAGCAAGGCTACTTGCTAACAAGGGTCTAGCTATTTATGTAGTTCATTGAACAAGTATTTTGTTATACTTCCATGGCACTATTTAGTAGTCACTTTTTTGTGACACTCTCATAAACATTGAGTGTGATAAGTCAGTCGTCTCAACTAGCCTATTATTATAGCTTGCTACATGTTTTCAGAGTAAGTTACCAACTGTATAGTCAGTTGAGAGTGAGCTTGCATAAGAACAACATGAGATCTAGATAGGACTGTTGTATCGACAGCAAACCAGCCTACTAGACTAATATCTTGGATGATAGTGCTATGATGTGAGAAGAATACACACCTTTGAGATCCAACCAGTGAAAGTGCTCTCAAGTAGAAACTAAAAACATTTTCTTTTATTCTAGTCTCTAACTCCAAGTGTTTATTATCTTGTGAGTACTTTCTTTTACATTTGATTATCTCCCCAGTGTCTACTCAATTGCACACAATTGTGGAACAACTTAGAGATTCTGATTCTCTGACTCAGTATTGCTCACTTTTGTAAGGACAGTAAAGTATATTCATTTTTATATTTAAAATCACAAATCTTCCATAAAATAGCCACCTATTTTCCTTTATACCCTTATCAGCATGTTTCAGATATCATTCAGATATTGGAGAAATTATTTTATTATTTTATTATTTTTCTCTATTAACATCACTTTACTACCTTCAATACTACTCCATGATAGTAGTTAAAATTAGGATTACATACTCAATACCTCAATTATTATACTAATTTTGGTAATATTTTCTTATATATCTGAAAAATAAAAGAAAAAATATTGACTTAGAGAAATAATAATTTATAATACTAAGTATGTGAATATATTTTTTTTGCTTACTATATTATTTATTGTCAAAATGTAATCTATTTAACTAGGTCTAGTTAAGTCTTTGGCCTGACTATTATAATAACCTTCATTTAAATTATACTCTATCAGAGAGAACTCATTAGAGTTTTTGCTAATTGTTTTATACTACTTATATATCTTTTGTATTTGTTTATATTTATAATGTTCTATACATTTTTTTTGAGTTACTCTTTCTTTTTTTAGTAATTATTTCCTATGTGTCTGATAATAAAAAAAATAATTTAATTAAGTAACAATTTCTAACAGCTATGGTAACTGTTAAGAATAATAACTAATTATGAAAAGTAATATGAGAGTTAAATAAGACTCACAATGAGTAGTGTCAAGAAACAAGTTCTAGTATTTAAGGTCAAAATAACTTAACTTAGTCCTACTCAATGTTGAAGTAATAAAGAGAACAAAGTTTCTACTGAATTGGTTAGCTACTCATACTACAAATATCTGGTCTATTTAACTAATCCTTTCTAGGACTTTCTGTCATGTGACTCATCATATGACCTGATCACATACCCTAAACTTATCTCTGCCCATCTAAATATAACTCATACAATTGTTTAATTTCATTGTGTCCATAGTAGATCATGACATGTACCTTCCCTTGTATTTCTAGAAATATATCTGAGATTTCCTGGAGACTCCAGTAGCCCTCACAATTCTCTTACTAGAATGCTAACCCAAGTACCCTGTGCTCAAGGTTAACAAACCACTATTTCCTCATGATATTGCTTTATACATTCAAGAGATTTATTCAACCTATATCTCATGAGTGTGTAGTAAGTTGCTCAGCCACTGCCACTATGCTGTTGTAGCAGCCACACTTCTATGGATATTTCTGAGCAAGAACCTGGTCACTGGACTTTATCAGGAATCTTTAGATGACCCACCCACTGCATAACTATCCCTTGCACACATCATGGATGATCTTAGAACTCAACGTGCGGTTCGAACTGGAAAATATCAATTCTTCCCATCTCGCTTGTTATGACCTCTCTTGTTTTCATGGGGAACCCACTGTATCGTTCAACGATCCAGTACTAGGTCATCTTTGAGGTCTAGATGCTTGAATCAATTTCAGGTGAAAGACCCGGCTTGAAGAACGTTTGATTGAGCAGCAATTGGTGTGAAAGGTGTACTGCTGCTGACGACGATGAACACGTATGTCGCAGCAGATACTATTCTGAGAGATATATTGCCTGGAAATGAACCTGCCAAGCTGATCGCAGAGATTGTCCTGAATACAGAATCTGGTTTGGAAGCTGTACCAGTGGAAATGCAGCAAGGAAATATGGAGGGGATGATTATGCAGGAAGAGGATTGACGAGGAAGATCAGACAAGGTGAGCTGGGAGAAAATGTAGCTGTTTTTGGAAATTTGAACGTCAATGATCAGAACAGCTTTATGGATCTGTCTAAATCTCCCAGGATCACTGCAATGCGATGAAGTCTCATACTTGTTCTTTTTACTATAAAATGATCTAGCTGATGTTATACCTCCATCACTCACGATGTCGCTCATTTTCCGTTTGCTCATATTTTCTACAATCGTGACTTTGATTTTTCAGTACTATGGACTTGCTTATGAGCATCCAGTTATTGATGAACAGTATATCTATTATTTGAGCAGGGAGCGCTTCCACGGTGCGGTTATCCCATCACTAGTTCTAGTACGCCACTTGGGGAGGTAAGTAGAGTTATCTCAAATCTACCTCGAACTGAACTAGGTTTTCCAACCACATAGCAAACTACTGGAAAGACACTTGGTATTATGGTTGGACTGTGTACTGTCATTAATAGATGTTGCATCAGGTGAATAATCAGCTCTGATTCTCTGCGTACATCTTTTCAATTTTCATCAAGTGACATATGTACTTGCATTGCTAACTTCAATGTGGCGTTTTAGTATTGGAGGCTTCGAATATCAGTGGATCAGTTTATGCGCATCCACCAGTCTTATGCTCCTTTTGTTGCTATTTAATCTTGCTCGTGGATTATGGATATTATATTCTAGGAAAACAGACAGATGGTCCATGCGAGTGCAGCACTTAGATCGTAGCAGTTCCGGATCTGGTCCTGAAAGCTTCAAAGAAGCTCTTCGTCTGCTAAATCAGGCATTGTTCGGCCAGCATTTTCTCAGAAAGCGGTTCAAGTAAGCTCCTTGTCTACCTCTGAGAAAGAAATATTTATTGTTGAAGGTTTGAGAAAACCTTGACCCGCATCGCTCGAGGCTTTTCAGCCGTGTGCCTTCTAGTCATATTTGTGGTGGCAGCCTATGATGTTCTTGTCATACAACCCTTCAGTGACCAGGAATGGACACCTACTGCTCAATATATCGGCGGAGATTCGCTCCCTTCGCTCCCCTTAACTAACAAGCCGTGGGCTGTGACTCTTGTAGGTGTCTTAATCCAGTGCCTGGTACTTTACGCCATCTCATTTGTTGATCAGCGTCTAACTGACAATATAGAAGATTATGTGACTCAGGTTAACATAACTTGGACCAACAGCAAAGGACGTGTGCTTAACTTAATATGTCTTGGCTCGATTGGTTTTCAATGCCCTTCAATTTCGGAATACGACCAGTCCGTCACTTCTGGAGAATTGTTTATCGGAACAAACTTCACTTCAAGTGCAAATGGTACAGACTTGGAGAAGGATCTGCATGCAAGCGCAGGACCCTTGATTATACAGCTCGGGTATGGGATAGACTTCATGCTTGGGGATCCATTTCTGTTATTTTTAAATGTTCACATTCGGGCAACCCTCGCTGTCACACACATGAAAACTTTGACGAGCTCAAAAATGGCAGGTCTCGGATTCAAGAAAGTAGGTTGCGATGCGCAAAATATCTTTCAGCGTTGCTGATTGTATATCCAGTACAAAGATTGGTACATTTTCAATATAGACAAAATAACTCCAGACCCCGACCCGTCCATCTCAGAGAAAATTCTCTCATCTCTCAGAATCTTCATCCCTGAAGACCTAGTCCTACTTCCCGGTTCAAAAGTAATGATACAAGATGTCAGGCAATCCACTATTTTAACCGGAACCTCTATACTCGGTGGTTTATGGACGTTCATGACCGGTATCTTTTCCCTTATATTCGGAAGTTCACTTCTCCTAGTCCTATTTGGTGAGCCACGTCTTCTCTTGTAGATTGCCGTTGCTGATAATATTCAGGCATAAAACCCATGTCGGTATACGGCTTTGTTCACCTACTACAAGGAGGTCGTGTTTCTCTCGCAGAGGGGACCCTTCTAACTGATGAAGAGCAAGTTCAAACAGTGGCCATTCTACGAGAGCACCTGATGGATGTAGCAGGAGATCACGATGCAGAAGGCCTAGCGGAGTCAGACAATGGATCAAATGAGGCAGGGGTGATCGAGTCCCAAGAAAGCCTGACGTTCCAACGTCAGGACATTGATTTAGAGAGGGGATCTGAAGCAGTCAATCCACAGGGTTGACGCAGCAAAGAAAATATGCGCGCGGGGGAATGAGGGAAAGGAGGAAAGAAAGACGTAATACATTATATATCTAAATACTTGAGAGAACGCTTAGGGCCCACCATGGGTGACTCTCGCGAAGTAGTAGTGGATCAGGAAATAGGATTCTGTGTATTGCCTAGAGACAACGAAACTGAGTATTCTACGGGCATGTTAGACTACTTGTGTTTCAGAGTGAGGAACTGTATAAAGTTGTGATTACACTACGTGACTCCGGGATCCTCGTCAGAGCCTTGGTGTCGCGGGATCTTTAATTCTTTCTTTTGACGTGACTTCTCCGAGTTGTAGAAATCAAATACATTACATTACATTCATCAGTATGCTAGGACCATAAAGCATCCGCCATAGTCAAAACGTCACGCATCTCCTTCACATCATGTACACGAGCCACCATCACCCCCTGCTGAACCGCACAAGCAACAGCAGATGCAGTAGCCCATGCTCTTTCCCTCGGTAAAGTTTCACGCCCCTTCCCTGCTTCTAATAAAATAGAGCCTATAAATGATTTACGAGAAGTGCCAATCAGTGTCGGAAAGCCAGCCAAAGGATTTCTCCTCCTGGTATTTCCTGCATTGGAATGAATACGGGATGCATATACGCAGGTATATACGACATCATATTTACCTTGTCCAATCTCTGTGTTTTCTACCACTTTACTCCCATTCCGAAGAAGTTCTAGGTTATCGGCTACTGTCTTGCTGAACCCAATGCCCGGATCAACGATGATGAGCCATCGGCGCAATCCACCCTTGCCTTTGACAATGCGTTCTACTTTATCTCCAAGTTCAGTACGAACGCCCTCAACTACCGCAGTGGTGCCATTTTTTTCAGCATATCTGTACGAAGAATAACATTTGCCCTGACCCGCATCGCCTCGAGAGTGCATCAATACAACCGGAGTTGCATATTTCCTCCCCAGCTGTTTCATTTTTCCCATGATAGAGAGCGCCTTCTCGTCCTGTTGCCATGATCCAGGAAGGGATTTTGACCCAGTAAACGCATATACATCATTGATAACGTTAACTCCTGCCAAAATCGCAGCTTCCGCGACTTCCCAGCGGAAGCTATCAACGCTAATCGGTATCATACGAGTCGCTTCGTTGGCGCGTATGGCCCTAACAACAGGGGAGATACGCTCAGTTTCTTCATTCACACTGACAAATACAGCTCCAGGCCGTGTGGAATAGCCACCGATGTCTATAATATCCGCGCCTGCAACAACCGACTCTTCCACATAAGATAGTGCAGTGCAAAGTGTGTCATGTTCTGAACCATCAGAAAAGGAATCGGGCGTAACGTTGAGAGTTGCCATGATTCTTGTCTTCTGTTTAGAGTTAGATCTGAGTGCTAGGTTTTTGGGCGACGAATAAACCCAGTAAGTGAGAGTCGATGGAGGTTTGGCCTCATCCATATCTACAGACGAAGGCATAAACGGGAGATTGGGCAAGGGGAGAACTTTAAGCATCGTAGCGTCTAGTTCTGTTCGTATGACCTTGTTGAGTAAGTATGAAACAGATCTCCCGAGGCCAGGATGGATATAATTGGGTATTATGCTAATTGGGGAGTCTAGTATCAAAGAACGCCTCAGCAGGATGACTCAGTTCCACTCACTCATTGACAGGCCTTAACACAAACTCGCGCTCCTGAAGACGCGGATGTGGAATTATAAGTTCGCCTATCAGGTTTTCTGAAGAGGCAGGATGTGAAATAGCTGGTGTATGAAGGATTATATCATCATAAAAGATGATATCGATGTCAACAACTCGAGGACCATTTCGTATCGTTGGCACCCTTCCTACTGTATGTTCAATTGCCTTGAGTAACCTAAGAAGCTGCAGTGGCTCGAGGTTTGTTTCTATCTTGTGAAAACTGTCAGCAATGGTCAGGACAAACGACACAAAGATGAAATCACCATGCAAGCACCGTTGATGAAGGCAGGTTGGTCAGTGACGTACATAGGTGCCGTTTCATAGAGGAAGCTCGTATCCATAATGGTCACACACGGTGATGCTATGAAGCCCGCCTCTGAAGTAAACCGATTGGGTTCTTCGAGCAAACGAAGAGCATATTCAATATTGTAGAACCTATCTCCGAGGTTCGAGCCAAGTGCAAGTATAGCCGTATGTGGACCTGGTCGTTGAAAGGGTAGGAAGTCATCATGTGTTCGGGTTATCTCAATTTCGGGAGCAGCCGCGTACACGAGAGCGCAAGGTTTAGCAGCTTTGATAGTAACGAATGGCTTTAGTTCGGGATAAAATTCCGTCGAAAGACAATGCAGTGTTTCCTTAGCGATGTAGCTCGTGAGGGATTCCAATGTCCGGTATGAGCATTGTCTCATTCCCTAAATCATATGATTCTATGTGTGGCAAACTCCAGAGAATTCTACGCACTTTCCAAAGGGATCTAGTCAGATTCCTATAGTTTAGGGTGACTTGATCAAGGGGAAAGCTGAATGTTTCGATGGAAATATTGACCACAACCTCCTGCTCCTCGACACGCTCGACGTCGTTAACCCCGATTATGGTGGGACAGGTGAAATCAGTCACAAAATGGCGCATTCTAGAGACCATCCATCCCTCCTGTTCTCGAGAAGACCAAATTTCCAGTCCCGCGTTTTTACAATGAAGTGGTCCTCTTAATTGGACGATTTTGATGCTGATGTCGGCAGCTGTCACATCTATCAGTGCTCCTTGAACCACCGTCAATACACAAGACATGACATCTTCTATCGACCGATATGATTGATCCGATTTTTCGAGTACTAATCCCAGTTCCTTGGAAATGCTAGAATAATTGAGAGTGAGATCGAGGTTGTCGGTAACACTGCATGGAGCAACGTCATATGATATTTGAACAGAGACAGCAATGGGCTGTAAAGTTCCTCGTTCATTTTTCGGAGACCATTGTGATCCAGAGCTCAGACAGACGTTCAGCAGACGGTCCTTGACACGAATGCTATCTTGAGTATTCATGTAAGAAGAAACTTTGATCCTTTTTTCCTCCCACGATCATTATTACAAGATACTGGGTATGTCAGTTGTCAACACTGCACTGCGCTCACTGCAGTATTCCAGCAGATGGCATACTGACCGGAGTAGATACTTTTCAACAAGGATTTACACTCCATTGATATCAAATAAGAAATTGGGTGGGAATGAGAAATCAGCTATTTCAGGTCAGTCGCTGATGACAAAAGTTATGTTGTCAGTACTTTACGATATTGTTGGTTTCTCTATGGGTAGATCTCCAGACTATAGGTATTCAACTTTGAGTAAAGATGGGAGCAAGGGGAATATTCGAAGCAATTGTGCCTAAGTCTGAATTAATAGCCTACGAGTTGAGTCGTTGTAAGGACTCCATCACGATTCCTATACCCATTCTAACCATCTCAATATGCTTGGGGTCCACTCTTTGAAGTAGCCATCCCAGTTTATCCGGATGCCAACGCAAAAATGAGCTTCGTATCCTTTCCTTCTTCGTGCAAGAGACACTCCGAACAGTCAGACTTTCCATTAAAAATTTTTCAACATGTTCGACCGTGAGGTCTTGTATCTTGAACTCCCGTTCACCAACTCCTTCTAAAGGCCATGGTATATCACCAAATTTAAGCAATATGATATCTTTTTTGACTCTGGATGGCATATTGACCCAAGCTTGATCATATGAGTTCCAATGTTGCAATATTTGTGCTTCAAGTTTTTTCAACTTGAGCTCTTCTCGAATAGCGTTCATACGCGCCCAGTCTGTCTGTCCTTGTGTGTCTGTAAGAACGCCACCTTGTGAAACCCAGAGTTCCTCTGCTTTTCGTGCTTCTGCTGCGATGGACGCGAGGGTGAATCGCATTTGTTGTTCCAGACGACCGTCATAGTATTTTCCTTTGGGCGCCGGTTCATCGTTGGAAAATGTCGGGATCGTATGATCATTTTCGTCCGGAAATAAATGGTCTAATTCAGGAGGTATGCCAGACTGCGAGAAGAAAAAGAATTTAAAAGGAGGCATTCGCCGTGTTGAGCCAGCAGTTGAGATCCGCGGGGGATCATTAGCAGAGAAAGGCATTCAGTTTTCAGTCTGTCCATTTATATGATCACCTGAATTTAATTGGAACTAAACGGTACTGACCGACGTCACAAGTCTACGTTTGAGTTATGTCGAGTAAGGTGTGGGGTATTGGAGAAACAGTCACGTGCATTTCCCAAGGCCCAATGATGGCGGAACAAGAAAAGGGGTATGTTGCAATGTATAATGAAAGGTTTCACAATCCCGCTAGTGCTACCGTCCGAGCGCTGCAAAACTCAGTTTGACTCTGATAGGAATGGCACTGTCCCATCCTGAAGACCTCTACTGATTTGTTTCCTGGTGAGAAGTAGCACCTCAGTGAAGGAATTTGAAGAAGAAATGAAAGTGTGTGGGTGGTGACGAGCATGTTACTACCGCTTGCCTCGGGTCAAAAATAATCTCGTTTTTGCAGGAGTCATTCGGAGAGGATCTGATGATATACGGTCCGTTCAGTCAGGACTGAGTCACTGCCGGTGGCGGTGCAGTATAGTATAATAAAACATCGTAGACTCATTTCCTTGCTGCCATCCTTGTATGGAATCCGCTGCCCCTGGAAGCTCAACCAATATTTTGCCCACAGCCGCTCACTTGAACCAGAATGCACGACCTCGACCAAATAAACCAAAATGGCGTCGAAAGCCTCCCAAACGTGAAACTGATATTGTTATCTCGAACCCAGTGACTTCCCACTCGCAAAATGGCCATAGCTCACCATTGGCTGTGGAAGATATGGACAGCCAGATAGCTGCGAGCGTTACTAGCCGTCAGTCTCACCATCGTCCTTCTCAGGCCCGGAGGTCTGTACCTGTGGGCCAATCAAGTATTCAAGGTTCTTTAGCCGATCATCCACTTCATGTTGGTCCCTCATCTAGTAGTCATGGTCAACACCAGCGGCATCGGCCTCAAAAGCCGTGCAATATCATATCTCCAGGAACTAATAACCCGCAGCAACCGGCTGTTTCTAAACAGAGTACTGGTCCGCACGGGGGGAGCAAGCGTCGAGCAAAGTTCCATGGAAAGCTGACAGATAAGGACGGTCCCTCCAATACAGCTTCTCCGTCTAAGCCTGCGGATAAATATCATGTCAAGATGGAAAAACCAGCTGTTGATGACCTTACTTCTCGGTTGATCCAAGAACTCAGTTCCCCTCCCTATCCTGACTGTCCAATATGCTTCTCGTCAGTTTACCGCGAGCAACCTATCTGGTCTTGCTCTCCAATAATTCCTACTATCCTTCCTCACGATGCCGAGGGGCCACCCCAGTACTGTTGGACGACATTTCATCTAAAATGCATCCGGTCATGGGCGTCAAAGAGCGTTCAAGACATCGAGGACGCATGGAGAGCCCGCGGAGAGGAAGGGAGAACTGGTGATTGGCGATGTCCTGGATGCCAAGGGAAACGTGAGGATATACCAAAGATTTATAGGTGAGCCATTCCGTGCGTCTCTTGGTGAAGCTCAACTTCGGAGCTCACGGAATCCGTAGGTGCTTTTGTGGATCAGCTCCAGATCCTCAGCCTCCTCGTTTATCAACTCCTCATTCTTGCGGTGAACCATGTTCCCGCATACGTGAAAGTGGCTGCGGCCACCCATGTCCTCTTTCTTGTCACCCTGGTCCTTGTCCTCCCTGTCAAATCACTACTCAGCTCCCTTGTTATTGTCCTCGCCAGTCCATAATCGCATTCCGATGTGGGCTTGATCGGGACAGAGGCATGGACAGGAATATGTCTTGCGGGAATATCTGCAGCAGGACCCTACCTTGCGGTAAGCATACCTGTCAGAAAGTCTGCCATGCGGGTGGGTGTGGCGACTGTCCAGTCCGCGAGGCTGCGCGATGTTGGTGTGGCAAATCAGAAAAAGAGCTTGCATGTGGTGAAGGAGAAGCGCAAGAGTCTTTCATCGAAGGAGAGGTTCCTTGGGTTGGACGATATCCATGTGATCAAATTTGTGAAAGGTGCGTTTGTTTCGTTACTATATTCCATCTTTCTTACGTCCTTTAGAAAATTTGATTGTGGTGTTCACAAATGTCAAAAGCGATGTCATCCGCCCTCACGCCACCCAGCTCTCTGTCCCCGATCTCCAGCCAAAGTGACATATTGTCCTTGTGGGAAGTCCTCTATCGCGCCTTCACTCAATTCCGACCTTGCCAATTACACATTTCCGGCTCGAGCGAACTGTACATCACCTATACCGACATGTAATAATGTCTGCGACAAACCTCACGCTCAGTGTGGACATCCTTGTAAGACACTGTGCCACACTGGTCCTTGTCCCCCGTGTTCTGTGGAACTGACACGTCCCTGCCGGTGCGGTTTTTCGACAAAGAGCATTCTTTGTTGTGAACTTTTGAAGGAGGGTGCCGCCGAAGAGGTGGAAATATTGTGCAATAGGCCTTGCATGGCGCTTCGTGCATGTGGGCGGCACGAATGCCGTCGATCTTGTTGTCCCTTGGCGTCCCTCGCATCTATCGGAGGGAAGAAAGGAAAGAAGCGAGGAGTGGAAGAGCGCATATCTGGAATTGGCGAGGAGAGGGGGGGATGGCATGAATGTGACCTTATTTGCAGAAAAATGCTTTCATGTGGCAATCATCGGTGTGAAGAGAGAGACCATAAAGGTGCATGCCCACCGTGTTTGCGGAGTTCTTTCGAAGAGGTATGATCCTATCTTCTGTTCTTTTCCAAACTATCCTCATTTTCTTGCAAGATGGTGTGCTTCTGCGGACAAACGGTTTATGACCCGCCCATTCCGTGCGGCACCATGATGCACTGCTCTTATCCCTGCTCACGCCCATCTCCACCTTGTGGTCATCCTCACACTCCACACGCCTGTCATGAAGATCCTTTACTTTGTCCTCCGTGCGTACATCTGACCACGAAACAATGTGCTTGTGGAAAGAAAGCAATGCGGAACATTCGATGCTCTCTCGATAACGAAAAAATTTCATGTGGAACTACATGTGAAAAACTTATGGACTGTGGGTACCACCGCTGCAAAAGATCTTGTCACCCAGGTGAATGTGGAAAGTGCACAGCAACATGTGGAAAATTACGAAAGTCTTGGTATGTATCAATACGAAATTTCGAAAGATTGACTTCTCATATGGTTGTAGTTTACCGGACCATCACCTTTGCCCGCTGCCTTGCCATGCACCCTCGAGTTGTTTTGAAACTGAACCATGCCAAGCACTTATCACCATGACATGTTCCTGTGGACGGATTAAACAAGCTACCCATTGTGGTCGTTCCTCTTCCAATCTTAGTCCGGATCGTCCCAATTTGAGATGCTCAAGTGAATGTGCTGTAGAGAAGCGCAAAGCACAGCTTGCTGACGCATTGGGGCTTAATTCCGTGAAGGGTATCACAGGGTCTGGCTCAGCTGGATACGCGAGTCTAGTCAATACTGTCAGCTATACAGACGAGTTGACCCGGCTCGCTAGAGTCCATCCGAAGTTTTTAAACATGGTAGAACAGACTTTGTCGGAGTTTGTAACGTCTCAGAAGAAGTCCCAAGTTTTGCCTCAAATGCCTCCCGATCGAAGGAAATTTGTGCATGATGTGCGTTGTCTTTTCCCTTTCATTTACCGCATGTTAATGATGAATCTTCTGTTCAGCTAACTGCGTATTATAGGATTGATACTCAAATGGTTGATCAAGAGCCACACAGGAGTGTTCAGCTCATCCGGCGCATTGATACCCGGCTTCCTTCTCCACTCCTTTCTGCAGTCATCCGACAAGCTTCGACTTCACCTGGGTTAGGAAAACTAGGCAACTTGCGAAGTATGCGTTCTTTAACTACAACAGGATCCAACAGTTTGTCCTCCGGACCTGTATCAAAATCATCACTTGGGCCTGGGATCTCAACTTTGAATCCAAATGAGAATACGTCCAGTCCGTCGGCTGTGGTCTCTAGGTTATCGAGCTTGGAAAGCGTTTCGCGATCTGCTGATGTTCCTGCAAGACCAGGGTTTACGATGGTTGAACAGAATAGAATGGTGGTCGAGGCTTCTGTATTGGATGAACCTGTTCCAGAGAATTGGGAGGATGATGTTTAATGGGGATGTTCAGTTGGGAGTCGTGTTTGCAGAGGAAAGCTGGAAATATCTAACCTGAGTTGGAGATTGGCCATGCTTTATTTAGTTGATGACATGGTCTATCACGCAGCGTTGCAGGTCATTTTTGTGCCGTCTATACTGCTTGAGAAGAATACAGAGTGATGCCTTTCGTTCTTCGTTACCTAGATATTTCATAAATCAAAGGTAAGGTAGATGCTATGACATTGCTCGCTGCGTCTTGGTTTCGCCTGTTGCAGTTAATAAATATTGAATCCACACACGCTATGACATCGAATGACGACACTTAACCTGGCGTCAATCGTTGATGAGCTCTCGGCAACCGAATCTACATCCGTTTGATAATCTGATGTAGTCGGACAATAGAACCATGTGATTGAAGACCTTCAATGATGACCAACGCCCTCCTGCTAATATAAATAGGTCTCTCAATGTCTCATTTCCTGCTAGACCATGTCGGAGACAGTCATTCGTGAGGTATATACTATCCTCACACACTCTTTAAGCACTCTTGATACTCTCTAGGTCACACGAAATGTGTGGACTTTTTCGAGGCACGACTGGACTGGCTTTGTTTCCATCGCTCAACGTAACTCATCAATTGCCCTAGACCCTTTGCCAGGTTCGACATCATTCCCTTTGGCGGAAGATCTACTGCAATAAAGATGAAGGATGGAGGCGTCTGGCTCTTGGCTTCCACTTCACTAGACGAAGAAACCAAGACTACACTTGACAATTTGGGGCCCGTTCGGTCAGCCTTTGTATCATGTTAACTCAAGTTGTTCGAGAGTGAACTGACCTTATTCATATCACAAATCTAGTTTTATCATTGGAGCCG
>Ga0153966_100213_pt1 | contig 33209 bp, 27 predicted proteins | sample TSFL050MetaG_FD_104738 | JGI IMG/M metagenome (GOLD analysis project Ga0153966, IMG submission 104738) | Attine ant fungus gardens microbial communities from Florida, USA - TSFL050 MetaG | ecosystem: Host-associated > Fungi > Mycelium > Unclassified | place: USA: Florida, Paynes | collected... | reverse complement strand
TTCTTATTCCGTTCCGGTCACTCGTCGTAATTATAGTTCTTGGGTACACGAGAAAGGAGTCGACCCAGTCCTTTGGAGGACTCTGACCATAGTATGCATAACATCTAGCCTTGGTTCGGATCAAGAATTTTTATTGGAGCGCTAAGCATCAGGTTCAAACCACAAGACGGAATGCCATGGAGTCTAAAATAACGAGTTCTTGATCCTCGCGCGTGCTGGAAGTGATAGTAAATGCCTTACCACTCCAGTTGGAGCATGCAGTGCTCCTCTCCGCTGATTCTCGATCTCGTTTTGGAATCGAAGAATCCATGAAGGATTCGTCGTCGTTGAATAGGGTTAATTATAATTCCGCGGAAGTCCCCTATTCGACGAGCTTGTAGCCAAATGTGACTGACGGCCCGCGCGACCATGTATGTCATATCTATTGGGCGGTGATTGATCGAATTCTAATTTCTGACTAATTTGCGTCGGAAAGTACAGGTTTCTCTGGCGCCTATTCTCTTACAGAGATTTAACGATCTGGGAGTATGTCGGCTCGGTGAACTTGTATACCGAACAGAAAAAGAAGCTTCGAGAGTAAGATAATTCAAGGTACATACCTGTTGCATCAGATATATTATTACCTTTCACGTTGGCGGCAAGAGCACGGCAGTTTAGAGCTGCTCGTAAAAGATGCTTTATCCAGCGTGATCTAACAGTATCACGAAGCTCAATTATTATCTACAATTGCCGAACGAATCGCAATATCTTTCTGAGTAGAATCACGACACGAGGCTGGATAAAGACAAGCCGATTTCAGACAATAATACTTCTTCCCTGAAACCTTTTTCGAACAGTATCCAGTAGTATATGAACAAAAGGATGTATGGGTCCTTGATTCCTTGTCCAATATGAACGGAGCTGGTTTGTACACTGCGAATATCCCTTATGCAGGAATTACCAACTTGGCTCTTGGGAGTGTTTCAAAATATTTGACTATCTCCTGTATTTCGTAATTCCAAGCCGATCCTACCGGCTATTGTGACCCGACGCAATCATTACGCCGGTTGCTTCTACGCCACGCAGGTCAACATAGTGGCGGCAAATATGGGATTGATTTCATCTGGTTGATGAAGATCTAAAGTTGATAAATAATGGCTTCCTGGACCTGGAATCATTACCTGTGCACTGTATTTATCACAATCTCGGAAATTCGCGTGCTATTGACCAAGTATGGTCCCGCATTAGGCCCAATACCGGGTGGCTGTGTGATCTGGATGAATCTGGATACCATTAATGGAAGAAGGTCATTTTCCAAATGCTTTCACAAATTATATCCCTTCCCGATAAAGCCGAAAACAAACAACTTGATTCGCAGTTTCCGTCATTGGACAGATGTTTACAGGATCGGTCGATCTGGCAGAGATGAAACCGAAGTGATGAACCTGATTTGCTATTCTCACTAGTGGCTTCCGGCAGCAGCCTTTGCCTCCCGGGGCACCCATCTTGAGATACCATTTCTTGTGAGGTACTGGAACCGAATAAGATCAGTTGATGGCGCTTCCTTCCTACGGAAATCTTGGATACCCGTATACTTAGGTAACTGGGATATAAGCCCTGGCTTTTGTACCTCAGTGCCTACTCTTTTCATCAGACATGCCTTCCTCACTGCCTCGCCGTGATCAATCATCTCTACTGCAATGTCCTTCCTCTTCGCCACTTCCTGCCTCATCTTCCACATCTGTTTTTGCCTGTCCTTTCCCTGATCCAAAAACTCAGGATGTCTTCAACTCAATTGTCAGAGGCCGTAAGAGCTGGAAGACTCAGCAAGGGGGAGAAATTGTTTGGCCACCTGAACTTGAAGCTGCACTGGTTGAAGGTATAATACCATCGTCACTATGACTGACCGGGTTTCTCACCAGCTCACAGGACTTGAACAGTACATTCCTAACAATTCTCGAGAAACACTCGTTTTGGGAAGATTCCCTATGCGGAATAGGTATATCTCAAACTATATTTTTCAAAAGACGGGTAAACGTCGCACCGCAAAGCAAGTTGGCAGTCGGCTCCAGCAACTACGGGATACTTGTGGGGGAAGGCAACGTCAGTCAGCCCCTTTCATTGCTCTAAACATGTTATTTATCTTGAATAGTACTCAAACAACTGGTGCCCCACCGTTCCCGAAAGCAATCTTCTGGACTTGCACTGTTTAATTTCTCCAATGCTACTTCAGATAGCGAGTCAAACAGCGATACGTCACCCCCTGCCACCCCCACAGAAGCTCACGCCACTCTTCAAAACCTTCTGTATAGGGGCGTTGGCGGCCTCGGGCGCGATGAAGAGCTCAGTAATATCATCTACATCGATCTTCTTCCTGCAGACGCACCGATAGGATCAGATGGCAAGCAAGTCCTGCAAATTCCCCCAAGCTCAGAGACCAACGTTATCAGGGCTTCTCAATGTCCACGCCACATACGTGATATCGATCCAACGGTCACACTTGTGGCGCCCTCGTCAATGATAGCGAAAAGCCACTTTATAGTCCGGACACGAACCGGTATTGTACACACAGAAGTAACAGATATGACACTTGTTGGACCACTTCCAGGGTCTGCTAAGGATCAACTTCTATACAGTACAACCCTTGTTCCTGCATTCTGGAACGAGCTTTGCAAGTCTCCCGGTGTGCCTTTCTCTGCACAACTGGGATGAGCTACGCAACTGATACATTCACACCATAGATCCCACGAAATTCACTATCATTCAAAAAGTCACTCGAGAGCCTTATCATGATACGTCTTCGCCCATCTTTTCCGCTGCCTATCAATTTACCCTTTATATCCCAACGGACGCAACCACTGATTCAACGGACAACCTCACTTGCAATGAACATATAATTCAGGAAGGCCCCATCAACGACTTTGAGCCCGATTTTTTGCCCTCTTTTGGCTCAGAGGCCTTCGCAGGGCTCCTATCTTTTGAAGACAAGACAATAGACCTATATGGTCTCAATCAGTATCTGGCCACAGAATGGAGGATACACTCTCCTGCCACGTCAACTTCCAGCGAAGCATTATCCGAAGGATTTACATCATCCTCTGGCCTGGTTAACATCCTCTCTATTGTTGATTGTTGATTTTTCCTGGATAAACCTAATTTACTGTATGGCCGTAGGCTGTGTAACTGTAAATTTACTGATCACTACATTCCATTCCCACGTCACTAAGCTAAAGGTGAGCACTTGTTTCCTCCATGCTACTACTTCCAAAGATCTTAAAAATAGATCATTAGCCATCTCACAGTTCAATTTACTTCCTCACACCTGGATCTTGGATATTCCATCTTGAACTGACATATCAGAACCGGCTCACATTCACCTTCCTCATTGTCACCTCCCACTTCCGTTCAAGCGCTTTCTCCGTCTTATGTCGTGTTATCTTACATCTCTAGTATTTGGAAGATTGTTCTCTTTTGAAGACATCTATGCATATATGGAAAGTTGGGCCTGATAATCTTCAGAGATAAACACAATTCTCATCAACGGCAGCCCGGAAGCGCATAACGTTATTGATAACTTTAAAATTCTGGGATCAGTCGGGTTACCAGCTGAATGAGTGGTGATTATTATCAAAGTATATACTGATACGTGGTCTTTCTCGAATTAAATCCAGGAAGGGAATTGTGTGTCTGAGTCAAACGAACTTGGAAGCATAATAAAACCAACCAGAGTGTTTGAACCTGGGAAGTGACTATGCATCGTACAATTAGTGTAAATTTACCAGGTCACCAGAAGTCACGAACGTTGCTGTGGCCTTCGTCTGCAGCTCTCGCAAGTCAAAGTGGTGTATGTGACTTCAAATTGCTATCCAGTCATATTATCACTTTCATCAGCCGGATTGAAGGGTACAAAAATGTTTCAGAGCTCGTTGTAGGTAGCATAAAGCTGAAGGATGGAATGAATCTCAGAGGCCCCAGTAAGATGGAAATTAACTACGACAGCGAACATTTGTATCCTACGGTGTTAGTTATGTGAAATGATGAGAGATAAAAGAAACAAATCAAACAGACGGACTGTTTCTTCCTAGCAACCAGGAGGATTGATTTGGATACGCAATCCTCTTGTCTTCAGCACAAACCACATCCCCTATCACCAGGAAAAAAATTGATATCAATATTCAGAAAACACATTGGAAAATCTGAATTGACAATGTTCAGGTAATGGAAGTGTATATAGATGTAGACGGAACGAGTTTCTGAGACTAAATCTTCGTCGCATCAAAGTCCAGCAATCCTTCGCCGTTCTTAGGGCTCACCATATTCTAACGATAAGGTTCGGCCCTGAGGAGGGAAAGAGGTCCCGACGTGAAGTAAGGCGTTATGCTTAATTCGGTTCAGGATTCGAAGTACGATTTTCGTCGGTTCCTTTGTCCTGGGTTGACAAAAATGGCATCCCACTTCTGTATATAACGGTTACTCAGTGATCAAGATGCCTTAATAGGCCTTCTTTCCATCTAGAGTCTGTTTCATCCCATCAAAATTCTTCTTGAATGTCGTGAATTTATTAGTACTAGCCTCAGTGCTAGACTTGTCCGCCGAGATCCGCCTTCTAGGCGCAGACATTAAAGCGCCCATTACGACAATGACTTGGAAGTGACACGCTCTGTTACTAACACCATTATCAACTTTTCATTCTCCTCTCCGGTGGCACCGCCGATTGTCCTGCAACTCGCACCCATGATCTTGTACTTATTCAATGAATATACGAGCACTCAGAATTACAAGCATAAAAAGCTTCTTTCTGCTTCAATCCAGAGAATGGTCTCTCAGTCGGACAATTGGATCTCGGAACCCAAGTCTGGATATATAGTATAGTTGATACACTACTCTCACTGGAAACATGTCCAGCAGCCTGTCCAATGCATTCCAATGTACAGACATAGTTCATGCAGACAAGTGATATGGCATTGTTGAAAGAATTTCTTGACTGTGAATAATCGTAATTTACAGCTCCGTTTGCACACATTTTCAAGCAACAGTAAAGGTTCCAGATGTGCCGGTGAAGGAGGAGATAGAGCCAATGAGAGGTTTTGAATCACCAAAATACCTGACGCGGTAGGATCCGGCTACACATGAAGATATCTCAGTAACAGGAGATCAAGCTGTGCGTGGATAACTTGCCAGGAATGCCACTCTCAATAGTCCTGATTAACCTGCTTGTCAGCTTGTCTTTGGACGCTAGTAGAACGGACGCACCAAGTTATATCCACTACACTTGTTCCCAAAACCTTATGTAATTCAGTAGAGAGGACCAATCTAGATCAAGATGACATACCGTATTAGTCCTGGTCCAGCGATAGGTGGTAGAGGGGTGCGAATCCGTCTTTACAGTACTCCATTGGTTTTCAGAGACTAAGTGTTCGACAGTCAAGAAGGTACTCTCAAGACGGAGATTGTTCTGGTCCTAATATGTAATTGAGAATAAGTGATAGCTTCAAAAACTCACTCTTGGATTAGCCCCGATGAACTGAACATGAACTTCATCTCCTACGTGATATGGCGTTGAGCTAACGTCAATAACTACCGAACCAAATTTTTTCCCGATAGGAGGAGCATCAAAGACAACGCCTGTCTAGAATTGTGTGTTATAGGTTGTATGATTGAGTTGACGGAATCAACTGACTTGCAAAGAGATAGACTTGGAGGTCTGCTCCGCTGGAGGCGCATCAGATGAGGGTGTGCCGGATGCGTTGTCTGACAGAAATTGTACCATGCTCGAATATTTGTCAATATAGGCATCAAGCGTCCCTTGAATCGAGTCAACACCACAATTCTGGTATCGGTACGTCGGGCTACTTACACTGTCCGAAGATAGTACTTGCGCCTTCATAACGCTGGGCTGCATATTCCTCCGGGGTTGTGACATAATGGGCGTACGTATTTGCAGGGCCTGCAATAACAACATATGCTTCCTCATCAAGAACACCAGACGAAATCAGTTTAGCCCGAAGTGCCTCCCTAGATGGAGAAGAGAAGGAGGAGAATTCGAGTAAGTCCCAAGTGTAACGCGCGACAATATGGGCCACGATTCGAACAATTTGGTGTTAAGCAGGATTGGTGAAGTAGAAAAACAAACCTTATTCTCCTGCCAGCCATTGTCGTAAGTTCGCCTGACCACCATACGTTAGTGATAATTTGACTTCAGAGACAGACAAAGGCTTACCAGGCATGATAAGCATTACTATGACGATTTCCGGTGTTGAGCCTATGGGCGACCGAAGATTACAATTCCTTACCAAGACTCCCAATGCGAAGCATTTGCACATCGACGGTGCTTGGAGACCACTCATAAGGTGTATGGGCGAATCCCTGGAAAGTAGGGAGCATTAACATAGCATATCACTGTATCTACTGGTTCCAGGACGTACAGTATTCAGTAAAATGGGTTTGGGACTTTGACAGGCCTTCTGTTCGTCAGATGGAAGGGGAGTTACGACACCTATAATAAATGATTACATCATGATAAGTTCAAAACTTGTTAGGGAAGAATTCGCGGTTAGTGCACCTTTGACGATCTCCCAAAATGGATTCCTGCATTGATGCAGGTTGCGTAAGTCATCATCATACGTGAGATTCAGCTGAAAGATAGGTCATACTGGGTTGTTGAGTTGTCACCTTGTACAAAATCGAAGGCACCTGGACCATCACTTCCAAATGAGATTAGAGATGTCACGAATTCAATGTTACTTGAGGAAGTTATGGCTCACGTTGTGCCACCTGCAAATGAAAATCCTGATTGCAAATACGCTCAGCCGACGTCAAGTTCTAGACACTCATAAACCAACCTAAGGCGGCAGGACATGTCGATACTGACGTCCCGTTGGAGAGTGTGAAGGAGTGGTTGGACCTATAGTTTAGATCACGGATCCTTGAGATTTGTAGGAGTCGAGCAGAAACAGCATGGTGACTCACATATTCATATACGCATGCACGCTCTTTACCGCGCCAGAAACCGGACTCAATTGTCCATTCATGATCTTCTGTGCACCTTGGAACTGTAGATCTGCTATGATTCGGTTGCTCTCAAAGTCCGAAATCCTGAAACCGGGACCACTGAAAGAAATGAACTATTGCATCCACAGAAATGATGCCGAGCATACCGGCCATGGCAGTCTTGAACCGTTCCTCCACAAGTGGAATGCACTGAGTCGCAAGCCTGACCATCCCATTCTTCCCCAGGACTCTCACAAAAAGCACCCAAACTGAAGCTATTATCAGAAGCCAGACATTGAGACATCCCATGCCACTGACGTATTTGGACTCGTATCCCCGACGTTGGCTGAAGTTCATGAGGGTTAGTCGTTGGTCTTAGGTAACAACTGCATTGAAGCCTACACTGGGTGAACCCAGCAATAAACGTCGTATTTCCAGGTGCTGCATCGGGTTCCACAGATGCTAGAACACAAAGTTAAACAATGCCCTTTCTTCCGACATATAGAACGGTTCGCACATTCGTAGAGGTATGCAGTCATTCCTTTGTTGTCGCTGCTCACCAATGTATTATTCTATTAATGAAGGAAAATTGTTACACTTATTCCCCACTGAGATGAACGTATGTATGTTCTTGCCTCATAAAGACTGGTGCCGTGGACCGCAAAAAAGCTCAAAAACCCGCGGGCATTACCTTTATCGTCATTGAATCGTAGGAGTGTCATGTCCTTGTCTTGATCAAACTCGTAACGTGCTCTTTCTGAGACCGGGTTCTGAAGGTAAGCAGTAGGAGACCTGTTAATATTCGCATTGAAGATAGTTGTATTTCCAAGGCTCAATTGACCAGGTGCCAGGTTGGCGTGGGCACGTTGAACAGCAAGAACAGTACCAGTAACGATAGCGTCTGCACTCTGTTTGACATAGCCGAGTGAAGTAATTTGAGGCAACAGGTTCTCGAGATAGCCACCAACACCAGAGTGCTGATGAGTGCCAACGAATGCGATATTCTCGTTGGTGTATATCCCGGGGAATTGGCTGGTGAGTTTGCTAACAATAGACCTTCGAACACCGGTATCACCCATCGCAATGTCTAGCAGTGTTGATGTAAGAAAACAATTGACAGAATAAGACAGAATATTTGTTGAAATACTTCTCTCTGGAATCCAACTTGGACTAAAGTATCCCATGGATCCAGACTTAGTATTGGGAAGATCAGGAGGAAACATACCAGCATTGATGAAGATGACCCTATTATTGGGGGACGAGGCATCAGCAACGATAAAAGCTCGGCTACGTTGTCTCATATGTAAGCCAGTGTCCGTTTGGGCGAGAGACGCATAACCCTAGCATCACGAGGCCGTGTTAGCGCATAACAATCAGCTAGGATATCCATATCCAAACCATCATGTTGGTCTCAACTACGGGCCTTTGTGAAATTTCAGTGCTCCCGAATATTAACCATGCTAAATTGAAGAAGGCTCACCCTGTGATATCTCCAATGCCTGTTGCAATCATCACGAATGAGCACAGGACGTCTGACAGTCAAGCACCGCTTACCTAGACCAAGCAAGTATTGTGCGCTCACAGACTGCACAGCTCCATTTGGCATCAATGAAGACGAAGCCAGAAACGCAGTCAAGTAGAAAAATGCCCCCATCATCGTGTTGTGCAATATTTCTACGCAACTCCAGAGGTCTAACGGTAAGACAACGTGGTTGAAAAGCACAGGCATTTGAACAATGGCCAAGTTTTAAATGGCTTTGATGACTTCGTCTGGGAAAACCTTAGCAAAAAGGAAGAGGAAGATAAAAGGATGCACATGTCGACCATCACAAGGCCGTATCTAGTGTCCACGGTCACCTCGTTGCCGAACTAGCCAAAATTAGCGAGGATACAATATTGACAATGACCCCTGTTTACATTGGATTGAATACCAGAGACAGTAACAAATGGTAGTCCACAAAGAGCATGTGACAGGATGATTCTGATTCGACAGCAGCTTGTGTATTTACAACAGCCCCAGACCTGCCTACAAGAGGGTAACTATTCCAAATGGATCCCTCATAATTAACAAGACAAGGAAGCTGAAACTCTAAATCATTTCATGCCAAAATTTGGAAAGGCAAGTTCAATTTGAATGTCGACGGAAGATAAAAGAGGCAAAATGCCTTGTGACAGTAAATGGATCTGCCACATGCTCTGGACAATCAAAGCTGGATGCTGCAGACGAAGAGAAGTCATATTTGACAAACATGAGATTAGCAGTGCGATTTGAATTAGCCAACATCGTTCGGCATGCGATCATTTGTCCAATACGATACACGAAATCTGGCTTTGCCAGTCCTTCAAAAGAGATAGATTGAAGCTGGACAAGAAAAGGGAGAAGGTTGACCGTGTCTGTTGAACCGAGGTAGTCGAGGAGTTCTTCGGTTGGTCTTGTAGGGACACATAATGTCAGTGAAGACAAGGATGTTGCCTCCCTCAGTTCTTCCAGCAAATCATTTGCCTGGATGTTATCACATTTTAACTCTAAAGCTTCCAGTGACGGAGTTCGCGACAAAAAGTGTCCGAAAGAGTAATGATCCCACTGCCTCCCGTTTGCGATTGAATGCACGACTAAGGACTTGAGGTTTGGTATTGAAATGTTGCCGAAGAATGGACTAAGTCCCCCTTGCCCACTATCACGTAATGGCTCAGCAATAATGGTAAGAGAGCGTAGCTGGGAATGATGTATCGTTGGCAAGGTAGTCCAGGGTTCACACGTTCCCATGTGGAAAACGCACTCTAGCACATTGGGAACCAGGTTTAGCGACAAAAGACAGGTGTCGATATAGGCAGGTGTATGTTTGTGAAGGTCAAATTCAAGGCGGGTGATTTGCGCTAACGGGACATGGATCATCGAAAAAGAGGAGCTATAATCCATTGAAATACTGTGAAGACGGGGTGCGATATCGAATATCTCCACCCTCATTTCACGTGAGACATATCCACGAGAAGTATACACAGCCAGATGTCGGAGAGAGTGGAGTTGATGGCGAATTGTAAGGAATGCAGCCCATGGTAAAGAGGAGGCGGGCAGTGAAAGATACAGATATCTCCAGTTCCCGGAAGACATACACAGTTCATGCAAAACCTCATTCTGGCTCCAATCGAGTGGAGGGTAGATCTTGGGGTAACCCCCTGGTTTAGATTCTACGACAGCGATGCGCAGCGGAAGACCACGAGATCTTTGAATCCATGTGCGAACGAGTGCTTTCTGTGATGAGCTGTGGCCTCGGTATGTCAACCTGATAGTACTCCACAGTTGCGGCGTAGAAATGGCAATTTTCCGCCAAGCACTGCATACTTGTGTCAAGACCAATGGTCCCTCGTTTGCGTCAAAGCTATCTTCCACTTCCGGAAACCGACGGTGCTGCGATCCCCTGGGACAGTGTTTGAAAATTTCTGCCCAAATCTCTGGGTACACTCGTCTCGCAGGGGTCAAAAATGCCTGATGCGTAACAACGAATCCCTCCAGCACCTGACATTCTGCCTCTAACTGTTCCAAAACGTTTTTTACCCGCCAAATCTCTCCTTTCAGCTTCTTCACATCAATCAGGGCACCGTCGATAGCGCTCTGGATCCAGTGACCCTGCTCCTGAGTTGGAATAGCATTTGAGCCTATTAAATGTGGAATGGGAGAAGGAGGAATGCAAGTTGTCCCAGTCAAGGCAGCTCCACAGTGGCTACAAATCGAAGTCTGGGGTTCCGCGCTAGAGAACCTCTCGAGGGCTGGATTAAGGATGTAACCGGGGTTCATGGGCTCAACATTTGCCTTTTTGACAAGACGTCAAGGAGGTGAATAGGATTTGAGTTCACTGGATGAGAAAAATGTGGCTGTAGGTGAGCCAAAAAAAACTGAGTTTCAGGCTTCTGGTGGTTTCTCCATTCTTGCTCTTACAGTGCCAAATACTACGGATGGAGAATTGTATGTCGGCACCCATCATCCCCGCGTCTTAACACTGGTTTTCTTGTTGCGGAATAGAATTCTATATCCCAAAGTCACGGGACTTTGAAACCACCGAATACCCGAAACTTCTGTGGACCGTGCAAGCATTTCTTGCCAGTGAGTCTACAAGATCAACACGTGCGTGAGCTTCAGTCCATCGTTCATCGCGGTTATAATGTCCTCGGACCTACGTTTAAAGCATCACTTGTAATTCCATCTGACGCGCAATTAGGTGATGTCGAATTTGCCATTACTTGACTTAGGACAAGTCATAGTAACAGAATTACTAGATCCTGAGTTAAAAAGACTGGGTTTCTGAGTTCCAAAATTCCTCAAGAAAAGTCTTGAGTCTCCTGAACTTTTGTGCGAAGAACAGTGCATAGAGATTTGCTGGACTCTCTTTGAGCAACCATGATGTTTTCTGGAGTCTTCAGAGATCCAGTGACGTTCTACAGTGCAACAACTTCCTCCATTCAGGATCAGCCCTATATCAGAGACGAGACAGGGTTGGATTCAGTTTCCCCCATCCTTGATCCTGCTGATTCAACCGTGTCTTGCGTGGATGTTGAATTTTTTAGGCTGATCGACGATAACGAACCAGTTGGATTTTGTTGACCCAGCCCTTTCTGGGAGAACGGCAAAATAACAGAAATGAGCTGTAATTGACTTGAAGGCTCCTTTCATTGCCGCACCGGGATGACTGCATGCAGTATTCATCCATATCCTCCGGAAGAGGGTTCATCAGCTGTGATCGCTTCAGATACCGTGTAGAAAAGCTCAGAAAAGCTCAGAAACCCGAACTTACCTTTCAAACTCATGCCAGCAAACGGACATCAAGAAAATTTGTTTGAAAAGGAGGTGCGAGTAGGAAGGATCAAGCAATTAATTTAAACCAGCGCGCACTCTATTACAAGCACTCCCTGTGTCTTGTCGCATAATCTCCGAGTCGTAGCTGCACAAACTGCAAAGTTTGAATGCACTTTGGCTACTCAAAGAGTAAAGAATCTACATTCGATTGATGGGTAAACGTAATCAAGAAAAGTTGTCGGAAATTCGATCCCTATTCAGAAAAGCTATAGCCTCCATCCATAATATCCTTCGGACATGTCTACGTGTTATATGATTGTCCAGGCTCTTCTGAAAGGCTGGAACGTGAAAAAAAGATGATAGAACAGGTTCATCTATCTTGAAGATCTATCCTTCATCCTGGACTTAAGTGATGATTATATCCAGCAGCAATACTATCCTAGCAACTCGAAGCTTTCATGGCATCAGCTTGCTTTTCCGTGGATTGTCAACTGATGCGTTTAAAAATCTTGAAGATCGGGCAAAATCCTGGTTTAAATCCTTTGATATAAAATGTTCGCCATAATCAAATTCGCAATATTCAATTTCTAATTCAGCAGTGTGTGGTGGACTGTCCGCCCGGTGAGTGTGTCAAATGTTACACACTGTTTTATTTGTTGGAGTTTAGTAAGAAACTGATAGCATGACAGTACATATGGCATCAAGCCTCCTTGATCCGCCGACAGTTGTAATGTCCGGATACGCACAAAACTTCCAGAGATGGAATATTGGATGAAATATCACGACCCGGCAAGGAGCACAGCACTCCTCATCAATCATTTTGAATAAACATGTGGCAGCTTGTCTGTGCCTGTAGCAGATGCTATCTCTCATGCTCCATGCCGAGATGCCGGGCCTGAATTTCAAATTTGGGGGTCTCCCAGACTTCCCCAATGTCATGATCTGGCCTAGATGTTCTCTAGCCTTTTATGGATAGACGGATCAAGGTCACATACTACTTTTAGAATTTTTCATCTACTGTGGAATGGGGACAAACATGGGCTTATAATTCATTTTTATAAATTTGCCTTATCTGAAATTCAGAATAAACTTCCTAAGGAATTAAGAATGAATTCTCTACCAAGAATTTTCTCCCCAGGAAATGCAAGTCAAAGACAGTAGGAGCCTGAATTGTCTGTCAATTACTTGTACCAAACGAGAGAAGAGCTTCCAGTGAAGTTGTAGATGAGGTATCTTGCCATAAGACATATTGACAGGTAAGGAATAAAATTTACTATCTAGTAGCGAGGTCAAATCATGGTTTGTTTTAGCATGTCGCCTTGCAGCACGAAACATGCACGAGACGCTCACAAGACGCGTGTGTGACATAGTGATGTCACATCTATGTTATGAGAATCACATTTGTCCCAGATTTCCTCAGAGCGTCATTAACCCTACTCTCGGATCATCATGGACAAATATGATAAAATTCTGGGAGCTCTTTCACAAGAACCTCAATGGTCTCCACAGAATGAGTCGGTATGTTATCTCTTGAGAGTTGATCAAAGCTGTTGACGTCAGGCAACAGGGGCTTTTAGAACCCTTCACATACACAGTCGGAAATACAGGAAAAGATTTTCGTGGAAAGCTCATAGCGGCATTCAATGAATGGCTTAAAGTTCCGCTCCAAGAACTCGCCATCATCACCATGATCGTCGACATGCTTCACACAGCTAGTCTCATGTGAATATAGATACGTTGAAATTGTTATGCTCGCCAGCTGAACCAGATAGCCAGGGTGGATGATATAGAAGATCGTTCCCAGCTTCGCAGAGGAGCACCAGGTAAATTTATCCTTTGTTCCTTGTTCTTCCGTCTGATATATCCTTTCAGTGGCACATAAGATCTACGGAATTGCACAAACCATCAACAGCGCAAATTATGTGTATTTCCTTGCATTTGAAAAACTCTTTGCCTTGAAGCAGGGCCTTTCTAGGTCTTTGACTTATGACCTCGATGCAACAGTGACGTGTGAGTTTACTCTTGTCTTGTTCCATTGTTCCGTTCACCGATGCAAACATCTTCAGCAGAGTTGTTATCACTTCATCGTGGCCAAGGTCTCGAAATTCTCTGGCGAGATTCCCTTCGATGTCCAAGCGAAGAAGAGTATTTAAAAATGGTGAACAATAGTAAGAACATCCCTTGCTTCCATATCATCAGCTACTGATCTTGCTAGAAACGGGAGGGTTGCTGCGGATTGGCATCAAGCTTATGATGGCTTGTGCTACACAAAACCTTGACATGTGGGTTTTTTGGCGCTTATCCAGTCTGTGACTAAAATAAGTAGAAACTATATTCCTCTCGTCAATTTGATTGGGGTTTTCTTCCAAATCCGTGACGATCTCATGAATTTACAAAGTACTCAGGCAATTGATTTCTCTAGAAAATCACACCTCTATCTGATTTCTGATGCGCAGTACTCATCAAACAAAGGTTTTGCGGAAGACCTCACTGAAGGAAAATTTTCTTTTCCCATTGTGCACGGCATCTTTGCCGACACCTCTAATAGTCAGATCTTGAGTGAGTGAGATTATCGATACAGGAAGTATAATAATCATATTTGAATGTTCCAGATGTCTTGCAGAAACGACCGACCACACCAACACTGAAGGTACACACCATCAATTACTTGCGAGATCATACCCGATCTTTCGAGTATACCATGACAGTCTTGGACACTCTGGAACGGCAGATACACGAAGAAATTGCACGTCTTGGCGGGAACCAGCAATTGGACAACGTCATAGACCTTTTGCACATCGATCATGTCAAGCCTGTGTAGCCATTGCTGCGATCTCATGATCACGTTATTGTTATGAGATCACTGTCAACTCCATCTGGCTCAATGTTGTCCTTCGGGCTTTCTTGCTTTAAAGATACCACGGCTTATAACGCCAGAAATTATAGCCTGTGCGTTGGAGATGGCTTCTTTCGTTGTCAACAGCCTTTTACTGCCTGTATAACAGTATAAATAGACTTTGCTGAGGTGAAGCGTGATGACTCACCAACGATAGCCCAGTTCCGTGTGCTTGGAATTCTCAAGACCTCACACTCAAGTTCCCATCCACAGTGAAGACTGAGGGTGGCGAGCCATATACGATAAAATGAATACGAGCTCGTATAACTGCCGTCCCCACCCAAATTGAGATGATTAACAATTTCTATGGGTAAACCAGTTTCAGGGTGGATCAATGAAGGTTCTTCGGCTGTACCCCGACTGGGCAAGGGGAAGAACGGAGTTGATGAGCGTTCAAATTTCGCATCAAAACTCCAGGCGCAACAGGGGATTGAGAGATAGCCGCTTGCCTTGTGTATCGCAGCTATAACAGGAATCCAAGGAGTTAGCTCATCTGCATGGTTGCCAACGATGAAAACGCCTGGTAGTAAGAAAGGCGGCAATTTCTTTGACGTAGGATCAAATGAAAAAACTCGAAGCTGCGCTTGTGTTTCTTGTGGATACTGTACCCAAGATCGGCGGGATCGAACATCTATACCTCCTCCCGCGTATCCCTCACTCACTAGAATATGTGTGAGCAATCCGTTACCGCACCTATCATTGATGCGTGTAAGCAAGCTGTTGGATATATTTCAGGCATCCTTACCCAAAGTCTAAAAATCCTGCAGGTGGTCTGGGCCAAGTTGTCCATGGTTGGTTAGGATTAGAGGCGACAATGTCGAGAGAGGGAAGGTGTCGATAAGCAGATTTCCAGTAAAGTATCAAGAACGTCGCAACACCAATATCCTCAAAGACATGTTTCAGGGGGTCCGTGACCTCTTTCCATGTAGCAACAAGATGTTTATATCTTTCACGCATTACCAGATATAGGTCTTGATATTCTTCTCGTGGGACCAGGCAATCATGCACTACCCGTTTCTTATAATTTGTTAGAGCCCCCCATCCATACCTGTGCAGGGTTTCTAGCAATGCAAGACAGGTTCTATAGAGGCGTGAGGTTGGGTCTGTGGATATACTTGGGAGCGGTAAAACTTCAATCCTCAGAAAGGAAGAGGATGCTGAAATGATATAGCGAAAGGCAATGTGATGGACTGATGGATGATAATAAGGTAATTTGGATTCCGGGGAGACAATCGGTGTCAGGACGAGGGCATCTATCAGAGAGGGCCTAGTCTCGGATACTCTCGAAGAATAAAATGTACAATATTGTTCCAGACTTTCATCACGGCCGGGCCGGCGGGGAAGGAGTTTGCGATGAATGTACCTTAACTTCGTAAATCCATGTAGCGGAGGTGTCTTGGCGGGAATGTTTTCTGCTGAGTCCTTCAAGATATCGGAGCGAAGGATCAGAGTAGAATTATATTCGGGATGATGGACCAGTTGAGAGATCGCGGTTTCGAACTACGTGGCTCTTGAACAGAGTTCCTAGTATATATGATGAAGAAACAGTACGAGCTCAACTGGGAAGTCCGCTGGACAGGTAATAATGGGCTTCCACTGATTGTCATTGCTTATCAGTGGTGCAATGTCTGGACAGCATGGTGTAGGGGTGAATTTTGGTCGCACAAGATTGCCTGACATCTGATACACTAGGGAATTGGGATCCACTAGGCCTACGGGTCCGTATTATGTCAGACAGGCTAAACTTGAAATAGTATATTAATTATAGTATAAGCAAAAAAATCAGAATATAAGCCAAATGCCTGCAAAAGCACCACAGACTGCATTCAAGCACCGTGTAATAAATTGCTGACCCAAAAAAAAGGTTGAGGAGCAACGAAAGCTGCTTTCTGAATCCATGTACAGGCACATTTTCTCGAGTCTATGGGCTCCCATGCTCCCATGCACTCTTCTCGGTCACTGTCATTCACATTGGTATTTGAGATGTGATACTCCACAGTTGCTTCTTGAGCCCTGTCAATGGATTGAACCAATTATGACTCAAACTCTCTCCCAAGGTCGAGTACAAAGTGGGAGCCCAGTCACTTTGAAACCTAAGGCTCAAACTCAAGTAATCTGACATAAGCCAATGAAGTGTCATGCAATTTAGGCATGCCCTATGCGTATCAGATACACTATAAATAATTTTACTGTTTAGCCTGTCTGACATAATCACACGGACGGGAATTTCGTAATTAGCTAACCAGTCATTTTTTTCTCGGTTGTCCACGGTCGCATTCACGGTGGATCTGAATAAAGACTTTGATATCAAGCTGAGGGTACGTGAATTTCCTTCCATTGTTGGGGATGGTTGGCCAAATGTCAATTTGTGGGAATAAAGAGCTCAGTTTCCTGAGGCATAAAACTGATGACATTTATCAAGCTAGTACATATAGAACCATAAATGATAAATGATGAATTAATAGGATCATTAATGTATTTGATGGCGAGACGACCAATGAAAATATACCACAGTCTAATTGATAGAGCCAACAGTACTCTCGGGGACGTTCGCTTTGAATTCTGGCAACACATCAAGAACCTGCCAGAAGGGATCATGGTAATATATTTATAGGATACATGCGAGTATAAGCTTTTACATACAACAAAGTCGGAATACTTTCCCGTACGGCTGATCACTGCTACTTGATCACTGCTGCTTCAAAAAAACGGCAGTATATCCAGGAACGACGATGAATTGGCTGTTTGTCAAATCAAGTGTAGTCTAGATCCGAAAAGATCAGCTAGTTTGAGCGCGTGTCCGGCAAGAAAGAAGTATCTCATACCTGCCACTTGGCAACACCAGCATCACCACCAAAATGGCGAATAAAGTATCTCCCAGTCGGTACATTAGAGAGATCGAATGAGAGTGCTTTATCAGGGTTCTTGTTGAGGACGACAAGAGTGAGCTTGGAATTATCAGATCCAGCATAGATAGCCCAAGTGTTGGGATCGGGATTCGCGAGATTGACTTGGGCAGTATGGTCGCCGAAATATGTACCATACCTGAGTTCACGAATGAGAAAGCATGAAGAGATTTACTCTTGTACAATCTACATACCCTCGATAAAGCCAGTAAGCCAAACCCACAGGAGCTTGCTCCCCGGGCGTTGCCCAGTACGTAGCGGCATCAACACCATATTTACCAAAAATACCAAGGGCATCGGCAGTAACAAGCCCACCAGTGAGATCATCATCAGCGGTGGAGCTCCATTCGGAGATTGAGAGCTTGGTTCCAGGGTAGTTATTGTCGATGAGAGTCTTCATACGAGGAACCAATTGAACGGTATCAGGAGCCCACTGATGATTTTGTGGATCAGTAGCTATCCAGGACTCGTCGACATAATCAGTGTCCTGTTTGGAGTCATTAGAAGGTTTGTGGCGCAGAAAGCGGTAGCGAGAAGAATTTACCCATAAGCTACGGGACATTCTAAGCCTTAAAGCCTTAGCAGCATCATCGTTAGCGCTAGTGTCAGGCTGGAAATAGTAGTGGATATCGAGGTAATCAAGAAGTCGGTTGCCCGTAGTTTTTTCGACTTCATTCATCTGACCCAAGAACCAGGGGATAAAGTCAATGTTGCCGTGGGCAGCAGTGTCATCCCAACCAACCATACTCGTCCAATCTCGACCAGATGTCAATACCCTGATCAATGACTTAGCAGCATTTACTTACAAAACCACCAAGAGCACGTCGAAGGGGCAGCAACCTTGACACTAGGAAGAGCAGCCTTGGCTGCTGTGGCAAACCTGACAACTCGATCGAGCTCTTCGTCATAATCTATGTCTCTTCCAGCACATCAGCAATTTAGTAATGATTTCATGATTGTAAAATGTACACGGGATGCATGTCCTGGTGCGTACTTGACGCAATCTCAATTTCATTGTCAATTGTAACGATCGTAGGTTTGTTCACCAGCCCCTGGAGCCATTTTTGAGCAAATGTCGTGTTCCAAGCAGAGTAAACGGTTGCGGGATTAGGAGGAGAGACCCAGGAGCCATTGGAAAACTTTCCGTTGCCCGCATCGGCATTAAATGGATCGAAACCGGCCTGATCTACAAGGAATGATAAGAGAATGATACATAGAGATGGGCTTGTGCCAACCTGGATAGATCGTCTTTGGATAAGAGTACGATGTGTTGTCTTTCGAGACCCAGTCAAGACTTGTAAGAATTTTGAATTGGATAAATTGCCGTCAGAAAAGCACCATACTTACGCGGGAATAGTCACTAGTGTATCTGAGCCAGCTCCATGGACCCAGCCAGCCCAATCATCGGCGCTATCAGAATCTCTATTCTCGAAATACCAGTCATTTCCGGCATTGGTAAACCCTCCAAATGGGTTGTAGGCAGTGACAGCATTTCCACCCCAACGGGAGATTGTGACACCGAGATGCTCAATATAGTCAGGACTCGTAGGGAAGTTAACACCATAGATATGGGGATTGATCGGTGTGGATACTGCCTGGACAATACTGAAGAGAAATCCTGAGCATCGTCGAGTAATAGACGAGGTCATAATACAAACCTGCCATAGAGGACGTTAGGGAGGGTGTGATTGAAGCTTGATCCTCCAGCCATAATTGTCAGCGTTCCAGGAGCAAAATCTGTCCCAAGTGTAAAGTATGTGATGGAGAGGGAAGGCGTATCGACCGGCACATAGGTGCTGTGCCCAGTAAATGCAATAGGCTTCGACATGCTTTAGAGATTGAAAGAGAACGTGGGTTATAGGACCTACCGAGCCATTCAGAGTGACCTTGACAGAGCTCAAATCGACATCACCTTTCGTGGTAACGGCAAGAATGTTGCTCGCGAGAGGTTCGGCACTTAGGAACTCTGGGGTAACGATAATAGATTCGACCAAAATGACGTTGTCAAGATGATACTAGTCGAATCAGGACACAATCAAGTTTCACACGCATTTTGAGAAACTCACAGTTGCGCCAGAACCACCACCCTGTAAACTGATGCGGTCCCAGTTAGCATCACCCTGTCATAAGTTCGACGTCTGCTAGCTCCAATAAAGTCAAAAGACAGACCAGGGCAGCCCCGGATCCAGGCAGGGTGCTGAAATCAATCAAGACAGTGCTAAATGCGTCTGGAGTAACGCTTTGACTGATCGCAGACAATGGGATACCTGGACCATCCACGGAATCTGCAACGGACTGGATCAAAAGAGTAACATCCGGTTGGTCCCCCTAAATCAAGACCTTGAAGATGAATCATGGAAAGTGTTCAATATACTGGCGACTAACAGCGATATCAAACTTCAACCCGGCATAGGTTTTAAAAGAAGTTGGATTGTAGAGGGAGAGAGCAGCCCACGCATCAGAAGTGACCGAGATGCTACTACCCGAGGAGCCAGAGACGATGTCAGTAGCTGCAAAGTCTATAACGCTACTCCAGCTCCAGTTTTCCCACCCAGTAGCAAGGCTAGAGTCAATATAGATATTTAGGTCATCGCCGACGACTCTGGTAATGGTGGTGGCCAAGATGAAGGTAAATAGCTTGACGGACCTACTCGCAAGGAGCATTGTGGATTTTAGCAATCACTTGGCGCTCCTTGTCTTGATATTCACATTCTTAACTATCCTTGATACCGCGGGCAAATTTCGGATTCAGTGTGTTAACTGGATAAATCACGGGTAATGGTAAAATAGTACAGAAGCAGACATCAGTGTCTGCACTTGACAAATCACATAGCAGTCATGCGCATCATGACAAAAGAGATCGAGCGAGGGATTTGTTGCGGGCCGTTCAATTGTCATCCTTGTGGAATCGAAACATCAGTTTGTCGTTTGTGGTGCTCTGTAGGACGGTCCAGAACGGTTATGTCAATGACTGTAGACCACATCTGTGATCCACTCCAGGCTACTTAAATTGTCTCCTGAAGCATCTTCACTGCTTAAAGCCTAAGGGACCCATAGCAGGCAGACACGGTAATATTGAGGAGTAATCAAGGGCACAAGACTTGGTAGCTAGAATAACCTTGTCACACGTGATCGGAATAGCTTCGCGCGTTCTAATTTGAGACACTGTCACTATGCTGCTATAGCAGCCAACCTTTTCTGGCGAATGGCTCCGAGAATTCAAAATATAGATAAGGGAAACACTTAAATGCTTGTCACAGAGAACACTATGTTAATAACGACAAATGCTAGTCGTAATAAATTCATAATCATCCATCACCTTCCTTTTTTACCGAAAACCTTACTGAAACTATCCGTACCATTTTTCTGGCCATCATCTAGAAAAATTGAGTGTCAGAAGGCGTTGATACTTGTCCTAAAGTTCTTTCGGATACTCACCTTTTGAAGGAACTAAAGATGACGCGGCGCCCACTTGGCCGTTTTTGCGTAAGTCGGAAGAAGTGACACGGGGTAATTCAAGTGATGAAGGACGGTCCCAGAACATCGATGCGACCATGGCCTTGATAGCCTCAATCATTGTCTTGGGTAGTGGATCCGATAATGACAGTTTATCTGAACTCGCGCGCAATCGTTCTCGCGCTCCGGATATGAGTAAAGCTAACTCGAGCGACAAATCCTGACCCTCATTGAAAGTGAGGGGTTCAGGGCGTGCGAGGAGCTCCACATATAGTTTTTCCAGATACTTTCTATCTGCATTGTATTTGCGGTATAAAATGATTCGTTCGACGATAGATACATCAAACGCGCCCGGTTTGTCAATCTCACGAAACGCCAGGTCTTTGACCGCAGCAAATTTATATTGATCAGCTAGTCGCAGAATTGTCTTCCAATTGTCCAGTGTTGTCTCGTAAATGGATAGTTTTCTGCAAAATCCCGGAAATATTTCAGCCAATGTCATGCAGGTGAAAATAGGACACAGTTCTTACTCGTTAAAGAATACCCAACAGAGTTGCTCAAAGTCATTGGGGGAGACATTTTCCTCCGCATGAATAATGATCTCTTGGATTTCTTGGATGTGGTCGGAAGATTTGCTAGTAGCATCCGATGAGGTTTTGAGTCGCTCTCGAAAATTGGGACTCTCCCGTGCAAAGAAATAGGATGGTACTAAGAACCGTGTATTATCAACCTACCATAAAGACGGCTTAATCGTTATAAAGCCATGCAGATAGCAAAAAGACACTAACGAGGATAGATAAATCTCCTCCCTTTAAATAATACTTGCCGTGATTCTCTATACTGGCTAATGTCTTGATAGGCATTTATGAGAGTAGAATGGCGTAGTTTTTGAGGAGGGAATTTCTGTGCGTCATCTCTGTCTTATAAGATGCTGAAATTGGAGTACATTGGGCGATGTATCTATGAGTGCCTTCGAATGAAAATTTTGTTGTGGCTCACGAGAAACGTAATATGTTAGCTTGCAAATGACTCGGTCAAACTTTTCTGACAGAGAATCTTTGCTTCTTGGCCTGATCTGCATCAACTTGGACGCAAGAACAGAGGAACTTCAAAAAGAATTTGGAGAATTGCACATTCTAGGTTCACCTACGTGTAGAAGACGTACATAAGTCGACATGACAATATATTCCAAGAGCACAGCAATACATATGGTCAGGAAGTTTCTAAACGATAACGTAGGTAGAACATCAGCCAAGATTCATACATCGATGACAGGAGGGCACTTCTTGCCAACCGTCTTCACTATCTTCTGTAAAAGCCTCTGTGTCTGATCAATAGCTGGATTTTACCGGGTATGAAGATGTGAATGAGAAAAGTGAACAATGGAGCTTACCTTGGGCTTTTGCCTTGGGTGGATCAGCCTTCACTTTAATTGGGTTCCAGTCGGACAAGCAAAGATCAGCCCTTGATCTTGATCTGGCACGAGCCTTTTCTTTGACTTTGCAGAGGTTGGACTAGTTTGGCAGTCAACAGGTCGACATAGGGCTTTCGAGACAGATTCGAGCTCTACCTTGGTTTCGTGATGCTGCGGGAAGTTATGTTCTCGTGTGGTGGTCAACGAGGAAACATCTTGGATAGCATTGAATATAAACTTGATTCTATGTGGACGAAACATCCTCGATTGCGGCCCTCATATTATGAAGTGCATTGTGGGTGGCGTTGCCTTTGCCTTCCCATTTCAAAAGGCACTCCCTGACTTGCAAAATAGGGACGACGAGTTCCCATCCGAGGCGGACAGACTCTTCAAGACTGAGAGCCTCTTCGCGAGTACATAGTTCAGCATAGAGGGGAAATAGATGCTCGAATGGAATGGAACAAGATTTATAGAGTGCAATTCTATCCACGAGAGGTAGAGAGAGGTTGTTCAACCTCTTCAGAGCGAACGCATGTATCTTGGGAAAGTCCCATCTTCCCAGAGAGGACAACGAGAGAATTGTACACCAAGCTGATGATGGTGCATCATCATACATGTAGGTACTAGAACGGATTGAATCGTCAAATGATGCATAGTAGATGGAACATACGGGTCATAGAAAATTTGAAAAATCTTCTGCTGAGATGTTCTTGACAGGTACTGCCGTTCGATCAGTTGTTCCGTCATGAGCAGCAGACCTCGCACATTCCACCCCTGCCATTCGCTCGCGGAACTTGGGTGATTCGCGTGTGAAGAAATAACTATGTACGCGAAAAATGGTTTGCTCAACCTGCAAAAACAATGATAGGCAATATTCACATAGCATGGTGGGAAGGAGGATGAACCTGAAAGTAGAGATCTGCGTCCGACAGATAATACTGAGAATCTAGAGACAGACCCTTCGATGGACTTGAGAGGATGTATGATTTGACCCTAGACATAGTATTCGAGGCACTTGCAGGGCTGGAATTCAGTGGAGAGAAATTCTCTGTTATGAGGAGACACCATGTGGCCTATAGCGACCGTGCGACCAAGCTAATAGCACATGTTGGGCACGAGAGGGGGCTCGGAAAGGCTATTAAACATCGTTCTCTGGGAAGAAAGAGCCCCTAGTATCCGAAGAAGACGTCTTTGTTTCCACTCGAAGATGCATGATATCCCAAGTTACAAGTTGCAGCGGGCACGTTTTACTAATCTCCTCATGTTTCCATTGCCGGGGGATCTCTTCCACGTGAAAAAGGTTAACCATCGACAGGAAGCACCGTCAAGTTGCTGACAGTGCCTCTTACATATTAGAAAACCCGCGGCGCTGACTTGACAGCCTCGGCAAGCGAACGTATCGGCATGGATCTACCATTACGCGACGAGAGACGAAAGATCGATCATTTGATTAGCCAGCCTTATTTAGTGTGTTCAGAGACAAATAAATGATTGATGCAGCTCTCGTAACTACTTGACGTGTGCGATTAATTCCTCACCCAGATCTCCATACATGGCGCAGTTGTATGCCGGACATGGAAACTGCGACCGTAAATATTCGACAAATCTTGTGTGTGCATGCAATCTTGACTAATTCCTCACCCTAGGTCTCGCATAATCAATGCGAATCAAAGGGTCAATGACCCATTCGAGGTTTCTTTCTCGTAAAGCCGGAACGCCAGCACCATCCTTGCGCTTAGCCTCGTAGCACTTGTGAGGCTGCATGAGAACGTTGATGTCGTTGATGCCAGAGAGCTCTGCGATCCACGTTTTGACATACTCGCCCTTGGGATCATAGTCAAATCCCTGCTTAACGGGATTGAATCTCCTGCCCTCGTCAGTCCCAACCACCTTACCTGCTGACTGATGTTTTCCAACACCCTTCCCTCTTTTTCGCTCTCGTCCACGAGGATCGTTGCCGACGCCTGCTACATACGCCCAATTTCCCCAATTACTGGCGACATCATAATCCACCAGGCAACACTCGTACCACTCCGCACCTAGCCTCCAGTCTATCCCAAGCCATTTCGCGAGGAAGCTGGCGACGTTCTGTCGTGCTCGATTGGATGTATAGCCTGTTAAATAGAGCTCACGCATTGACGCATCTACGAGGCTGGAGCCCGTCTCGCCAAGCTGAAAACGTGTAAACTTCTCCCTTGCCTCTGATAATGACAGCCAACTGAAATTGTACTTTGGTGCATTAGCATGTTTCTGCTGCCATCCACGGAATCCGTGTACGTTAAATAAATCAGCACCAAACTTCCGCATGCATAGTCGCATATAATCTCGCCACAGCAATTCAAACCGTACTGCCTTCGTTCCGTCATTTTCTCCTTGCCCAAATCCCATCCCCTCATCAAATTTCATCAGCCCATCTTGTTTGTAACCTGCTGGTTGCTGGCCTGCTTCAAACTCGCCGAGGTACGCGTTAACCTGACGTGCGCTTATGAAACCATTCGCAAGATATCCACCCAGTTTAGTTGAAAAATCTACTCCGACCATCCCATTCCGAGTTCTCTTGTATTTGGACACCGCACCCGATGCCAGGAGATGACACAGTCGTTCATGTGCGGCTGTTTCACCACCTCTGAAAGGATGTGCTGATTGTACATTTATTGGCTCTATGATCTGCCTAGGGAGACCGAGATCTTCAACAGGCACCCTCAAGTCATTCAAAAACGTTTCAAAATCCACAGGAATCTTGAATGGGAGGGACTGCGTAGGAATAAAGTTTGGCAGAGGAGGTAGTGATTCCGGAGGAGGGATTGGCCGGCGAATGTTCGATTTTAGTGGTTCAAGAGGCTTTCTAAAGGTTGTAAAGACGTCAGGAGTGCTCTTGACGGGGTGTGTCAAGTCATCACTAAAACATCATGAGCGACATCTCCACCACCAAAGCAAGGGTGTACATACTCATGGATGAGCATTTCTTCGCCATCCCAAACTTTCCAATCCATGTCTTTTTTGTCTTTCTCTTTAGCTGCATTCACAACCATTTCTACATCTTTCTCTTCGTTCATCTCCTCACTTGCCCAGTCGCGTGTCATCCATACACCGCCAATCTCATTGCCTAGTTCGTGACTGTTTAGCCATTCTTTGACGATGTCTGCCGCCGGACCGACTCGGATGACGAGATCACTCTGATATTGTTGTTTGAGGTTCCGTTTCAGGTCCCAGAGTCCTTCTGCGATAAACTTGGCTCGGCAAGGACCTGTGCGCCAGAATTTCCCGAGACTAGATCGGGCTTCGACATACGGATATTCTTCTGAGGGCGAAGAAAGGAAACCTGATAACTGCATCTGGTGCGGTGGTAGCACGTACAGTGGAATCAATTTGGTGTAACGTGACGAATTGGCGATAGCTGAGAAGACTACATTATCCGAAATGCGAAGGTCACGACGAAGGAGATATAAGAGGATCATGCTAACGTGTTGGAAACAATGATAGATTTTAGGATTCTTGATATAGGTGCTCCTCCCCAAGGTGAGACTCTTGTTTCATCTCATCCCGTGCGTATGTGAGTAGATGACTCAGATCTAGATTTTCCAGGATAGCTCTTTTGCAGATCAATGATGAAGGCTTCCTGGATTGATTCTGAGAACGAAGAGATGGATCAGAGATGGATCCCTATCCGAATAATTCTCCTATTTTCCGCCTCTGGCCAGTTCGAACCGTGATCAAACAACGTTAAATATTCATCAATGGCTTCATTACATCTTCAGAATTCTTTAGATATGTGCTATCGTTATTTCGAAGACGGTGCGCGTAGAACATACTGGTGATAAAGATGGCAGAGTCCGATATTCTAGAATTTCTCCGGTCACTGACGTTATTTTCAGGTCATGTCATGACTTGGGAAACTCTTGACGGTTATTTTGGCTGAAGTTCGGGGATCACATTTCGGAATCACAATGTTAGGGTATAAAATCAGTCTCCAAGGTATCTCTTTTCCTTTGTCGATTATTGGATGGACCTTTCGTACAAGCTATTGCCGCTCTGGTCTAATTCAACTTGGCGCTGTAGCAAGTTGAGCCCCGAGGGCAAATCGAATAACTGGGTTTTCCGAGTCATAGTTTGCTGTAGATGAACTACCGACATAACTACGGAAAATTTTCTCCGATTTTTTATCCTTTGTCACACAGGAACTATGTGGAGCCTACGGACAATTAATTAATAGATTCTACCTCATTGCTTTTGGGAAGACACGTTCTGCTCTGAATAAAATACGCTCACAGCTCCCTTACATTGTAGTTTTCACAATGAAGTTTCCCCATTTTATCGTTCTCATTGCCGCTGCACAGGTTGTGTCTGCTCACTGTATGTTCTTTCACCAGAATGTTATCCGTCTTTCAATTCACGATATCCTCATCTAGATATATGGAATACTCTCATTGCGGACAGCACGACCTCTTCAGCGGCCGTTCGTATGCCACTTAGCAACTCTCCTGTTACTTCTGTTACCTCTCCTGACATCACCTGCAATGTCAACCCCACTCCTGCCACCGAGACAGTCGAAGTTGCAGCTGGCCGTACCATTGGCTTCAAACTCGATAATACGCTATACCACCCGGGTCCTGCTGCAATTTATCTCGGCAAAGCGCCTAGTACTGCTGCCAGTTGGGATGGTAGTGGCGCCAACTGGTTTAAGATTGCAGAGTGGGGTGCCACTTTCAACCCTTTCTCGTTCACCGATGAAAATGCTAGTCAACTGACGACAACTATTCCCGCCAATACTCCCGCTGGTGAAGTAAGTTTGCAAAAAGTTTTTCTCGATGCTCGCGAACATCATGAACGGTCTGAATTTTTTTTTTAGTACCTTGTCCGTATTGAACAAATCGCATTACATGTAGTTGGTGCTCCTCAGTGGTATATCTCTTGCGCACAGATTCGTGTTACTAGCAGTGGAAGTGGAAACCCGTCCAAAGTTTCTATTCCAGGATATGTCCAGCCTGATGATCCCGGTCTTACTGTCAATATTTATTATCCTGTGCCGACCGCTTACACTGTGAGTCCTCTTGTCAGCTTTTCTCCTGCAATATCTTGAATTTGTTGGTACGTTTCAGGTACCTGGACCCGCTGTCTGGCGTGGATGAAATGATTAGGTGCAGCTTGTTGTTTATGCATTACACATGTTTGAGAGTCAGAGTAAGACTGAATCATGTTGCCCATTCTGAAAAAATTTCGTTGGTTTCGTTGTCTACCTTGGTTAGACACGTCAGGTTGTCCCAACATCATCGCCATATTGCTGCTGAATGCAAGTGTTGAAGTCCTTTGAATGCTAGTCAACTGAAAGCTATATACTGGCAAGGTAACACTTGAACCATAGGCGAGGGTAGTGAAACCCTCCCCAAGAAAAAAATTCTCCGTTCAAGAATGCAATTTTCCCTGTGGTCAATTCATCATTCTTTCTGATGTGTCGGTTTATGGAGTCTTTTCAACCCTTGCTTGATTGCTAGATACATAAGATACGCGTGTCTCTGGCGTAGATAACCAATGGAATGGTTGTCATGAACCATGATTTAGGTTAGAGATAAGAAAAAATCCTCTGGAAAAGTTGTACCAAATACATTTAACCTCATCAACATTTGTACAAAGTCAGTTTCTTTTACAGGCAAAGGAGAAGGAGAAAAACGACCGAACATTAGTCCAGAACGACCAGTCCGGCGTACGACTTCTTGTCTAGTGCCTTTTTCATTTCATCTAATGGTGAGATCTCCTCTTCATCCTCTTCTGCCTCCCCATCTTCCGACATGTCTAGCCAATCCTCTCGTATAACATCTCCTAAAAATGATCTCACCATTTCTGACGAGAACCCAGTCATCAGAGTCACTCCTTTCCTCTCGACTTCCACCTCCATCGTCTGTCTCACCGAATTGTTGCTAGAAAGCTCCCAGCATATGATTTCGGGGACATCGTAACCGGCATCTTGAAAAGCTCGCTCAATTCGGTCGTAAATGACACGCCATCTATTCTCCTTCTCGCTCTCTGAGATTTGATTCAACCACCAGGGACCGGTGAAGGTCCCCACTAAGTCATCAAATCGCATATCCGAAAGTACAAGAATCCGTTTGATCATATCATCATTTGTAACTTGATGATCCTTTGCGAGAGGGAGCACAATACGTAGGAGGACATCTTCGAGATTGATGCTACCACCTGGCTCGATAGCCAATAGATCGTTCACCAGATCAACCAGATCTTTCTCCTCCAATCCTTGAGGACGAGCAAGTGTCAAATGTTCTAAGAAGGCGATGAAACCAGCATCAAAAGGAGGTTTAGTGATAGATGCTAATATGAGGGAGAGGGCAATACTGGGGTATATGGGATGCACATTGTTTTGGTCGTATTCAGGCATTGATGTCATTGAGTCCGATATACCATATACAGCCAATGTGTCCTCAAAACCACCGTACTCTCTGAGGCGGGAGATGAGTCCCCTCCATCGAACATCCACGATTCGTAACTGTTTTTCCGCAAACTTTTGCTTAAAATGAGCGACCCTCGGAAACTGCTCCTTTTGTGCTGAATCCCAGACGCTATGAAACTCGATGGTTTTCGCTATGAGCTCGATAGGCGTTAAAGAGACGCCTAACAAGCTTTTCTTCCTGCTCTGGATATAAGCAAGGTGCAGTTGGTATCCCTCAGGATCATGATGCATAAACTGAGCTTTGTTGCGCCTCATACAGACAGTTGGGACATATGAATATTGAATCTCGTTCCACTTGCCTGCCGACATCAGAGGCTCGGGGCATCCTAAGACCTCACGGAGAGGTGTGAGGATCCAGCGCTGGTAATATTCACGGTAGATGGCGCAGTTTTCAGGATCAGTGGAAACGGGATGAGGTGCGGCAGACGGTAAAGGTCCGATTGCATTAAAACCAGTGTTTTCCTCTGGTGAAAAGAGAAGTTGACATATCGCAGTGGCTATGTTCGTCGTTCGATCATGGGATCCTCCAGGAGTAGGGGCCCATTTACCGGCCAGGGAGATGTCTCGACAAAGAGTCAAGGTTTGATCCTCGGAATTAGGGCTCAACGAGTTTAGTTGATCCAGGAGTTTGATATCTTTTCGGAGGTGTTCAGCAAATAGTCTAGCAATCGCAATATATAGAGCACGGTACTTGTCATTTACAAGTTTCTCTAATAGTCTGCGATGATTTCGGCGCTGCTTCTCCATCCTGACGTTTCTAATTTGCTCTTCAGATATCAACTCAGCATTCAACACTAGTTCGGAAGAATTCCTCGGCGTATAAGTACGAAGAAAATTGCTGGGACGCGAATCAAAATCCGAAAGTTCATCACAAGTCACTAGCGCGAGTATGTTGAGAAGGTCTTTCCAATATCCATGTGCCACAAGTTTATCCCTAGAAACCACACAAACAGGAACAACGATCATGAAAAGGTTTGATATCGCGGTACGAGGATGATGCTCAAACAACCAGCCGAACGCTCTGTGTTCCTTCAGATCAGAGCCTTTTGAACAAACTTGATTAATAGGGCGTACCGATAGAACAGCTCCTTCTGGCCTTTTCCATCCCGGATGCTCCTGATATGCCATATGATCTTCAATGTTGTTTCTGGGCTCTCCGACCAGGAGGCTTGCAACAACGTGTCAAGTCGACGGAATGAATTTGGTGATCTGGCATTGAGACCCCTAAACGCATCATAACAAGATGATCGGGGGCCAGTGGCATGGCTGTTGACCGAGACAGCAAGGTACCCTGAAGGTTTGGAGGTAGGCTGGTCTAGTGAAAGTTGTCTCCTGGCACCATCCTCTGGAGGGAGAAGAACCCAGAGAAAGTTGGGATCCAACAGTTCTGGTATAGGAGGGAGGGTACAAATCTGACTGGACGAGTAGGACATGTAAAGGACATGAATATAGTGGCACCAGAAACCCTTGCTTTATAGATTGATACCTGCATGAGCAAGTAGTGAAAGATTTCGAACTCAGCTATTGAGGGATGTGTCACATCACGAGATTATCTCGGGAATGTCCGAAATTATCGCTGATTTCCAAACAATCAATCATGTATCTGTCTGTAATAAGATTACCAGCCCAGTAGATACTCGTGTACGTTTTACAATCGCTTAATCCTACTGATAGATTGAGCCAATGAGACAAAATAGCACTCACCGGATAGTTGGTGTAATATTAGCAGTTTCATCCGGGTTTGCTATTGATATTTTGGGTAGAGTGAGTACGAAGTAATATTGCCAGCCGATGGTGGACACAAACAAAATTGACGTAGCTGCTACTGCCTCACCGAACGGATGGAAATTTGATCATGTCCAGACATATCAAAGGAGCACGGGGAAGTTGTAAGCGTAGGATCTGTAACAAGTGCCTCTCCCCCTCGACATTCTCCTTTGGTTGGTCGGGTAGCCATTATCTTCGTGCAGTCAGTTATACTTACTCATAACATCTGGTGCTCCATAGAGAACCATTATATTTGAGAGGCGACCTCACGCATCCGTGTGGATATTGTCTTCCGAGCCTCCTTACCGTTCTCCTGTGTGAGGTGTCCCAATTTTCAATATCCGAATCGAGTATGACCAGTTGCGCTAGAAATCAGAGTCTGGATAACAGTTCTTGAAGTTACTAAATTGCCAGAGAACCATCGATGAAGGCCAAAAATATTCGGCATCAAACTTTAGCGCATTGCTCGATAGATTATTGTTCGCGACTAGGACTTTCTGGGAATATCTCCAGCGGCCGAACGGAACGCAAGCAGCGTCTTCTCAAATCTAATTATAGCACAATCCAGCATTTGCTAGAACTAGGATATTATCTGCCTTGGCAGGGAGTGTGATCATCATTGTTGAGTTCTCACCGTCGATTGAATCAAGGGTATGAGTTGGGCTAGAGTGATATTATAGAGTCAAGCCCACGCTCTACCATATCTCACGTCTCTGGGCTCTGCGTGATAGCATCCTTGTTCTTTGATAGCCTCACATTCGACTCCAAACCGATGACTCAAGTAATACGACCGAGACAGTGACAAATACTCAGTCACCTCCAGCCTCTAATTTTGATGTATCGGTTACATAACCAGCATTAAGGGCGGCCGCATGAAAACAGATTGCTTGTTCTGAACGGCGTGGACAAGTTTAAAAGATTACTGTTCACAGATATGGACACTCAAGTCGTAAATGAGGTATCACAGATAAAAAGTGTGAAGTACATGAATTGACAGTTTCGCTTAGCTACCAACCTTAAGAATGTCAACGGTATTCTTCATCTAATAAATTATCGTTTGCCTCATCAACGTCATCGTTTCATGATGTCTGGTCTGGGGTTACTTCACAAGTCTGGACTGGTCCATGAGATACCCCTATGCCTTTCCTTTGACCCTGTCAGACTCTACGCTATCTGCTTCGAGATGCCTGTTGGACGCCTGTATGAGATAACTTGGAGTTGTATCTATCCCCTTCCCAGTGTGTACCACTGCCATTGTGACTTGATCCCTACCCTCTTCAGACGGGCTTCATGTTACCAGACACTAGTATACCTCGAAGCATGTATGCGACCCCGCATCTTCTCCTCGCCCATAACTGTGTTGGACAGGATTGTGTTATCCCTTAGGCCCCTTGGGAGGCAATAATGAGGCAATGTGACGCATAGATGGTAGTGCAAGCACCTGCACATATTGGAGTAGCCTAACAGGGGTTGTCACGGACCCTTGTCAAACGCGCAGATGAAATATAATTCACAATGTCCGTCGGATATGTTCGTTCGTTCCTTGGTTATGCAATACATAGAGAAGACTAGACGACTTAAACATATGCAAAGGTCATATCATTGTGCGAGATCACCTGCTGAGGTAAACACGGAATATTCTTTTCTCTCCATAATTCTTCATGAGGGATAAGGGGTTAATGTGTCCTGTTTCTGGGAGTACCACGTTTCGATTTTGTCAAGTATTCAGAGCTGAGCAAGGGATTGTTTGTCGGTGTTACTCCGCCTTGCAATCGAACCATTCAAGTGGCATTGTTCTTGCCTCTTTTTCTTTCTACTTTTCTTCATCTGAAGCTACATGACTGGATATCTACGAAAACAGGTTGTGACCCTCTTGCCCACATGCACCAAGGCCGTAACTTGCTTTCATCTTAACAGGGACAACTGATACGGAGAAAAAATTCATTCCAATCACTTCGACAGAGACTCGGCAGCTGTAGGAACAGGGAAATTAGGCTCGTTGAAATCAAACATATTTTGAGACACCGAGAGAGGGACGAGCAAAAACTCAAGTAGAACAGCGAGCTCCGCGGACTCCTCCCACTTTCCAGTTCACCTATTCATTCCAACGGATGTCAGTTGAAGACAAGACACTTTTTTTTCTTACCTCAGCAGCTCTCCTACCTCCCTCTCCTTTTTCTCAAGTTCTTTAAACCTCTCTCTGCATTCTGTCCATTTTCTGCTAAGCATGGAGTTAGAGAGGTCCAGGCTCACTGCCTTCTTTTTGGGTACCTTAATCACCACTCTAGGCGATGGCACATACAGATTATTCCTGTGCTCGACTGATCATTGTCCTGACCCATCGCCCATCCATTTGTAATGCCTTGTAGTATAAAATCATTGTTGTGAATTCTCGTACTGAACTATGAGCTATGTTCTCAGACCAACGTCGGATGGATAGTGCGCTAAGTCGATTTCGTCTTGTATAAATGCCATGCGATGTATGTGCTAACTTGACTCACAATCAGAGCGTACGGCTGGCTCGTATAGACATTGAAGAGACCTAT
>Ga0153966_100212_pt1 | contig 33246 bp, 42 predicted proteins | sample TSFL050MetaG_FD_104738 | JGI IMG/M metagenome (GOLD analysis project Ga0153966, IMG submission 104738) | Attine ant fungus gardens microbial communities from Florida, USA - TSFL050 MetaG | ecosystem: Host-associated > Fungi > Mycelium > Unclassified | place: USA: Florida, Paynes | collected... | reverse complement strand
TTAGCACTTGGATGTCATGTTGTCTTTTGTTTCTGCGTGATGAATGTCCGGAACAGTCACGGTTTATACTCCTATGTCTATTGCAATTCATTATGCAAATTATGATTCTCATCGTCTTGCTGTTTGATCATGATTGCCTTGGAATGTTGTCATCATAGATTGGCATGACCAAGGAATGCAAAGCTCATGTACTGAAGGTAAAGTGAATATTACCACAGGAAGCTCGAGCGACCAGAAAAAACAGGGTGCAGAAAGAAATTGGTCGCTAAGGCGACATCGACAATGGTGTATTTTGAACCATCGAGACCTGCCCAATTTATTCTGCCTAGACAAAAACACACACAATGTCAATCCATCATGCCCAGAAAAAACACGAGCGCAAGCTGCACATCACCTCGTTGATTTTAGACGCGAAGGACTATGGGGAATGCTATCATACTAAACCTACGGTCTCGATCTACGATTTAGACGGTGTGATCCAGCAACGTCCTACCAAATTGTATGCTGTTCTTGATATATGACTGTACCGGATATATTCTTGTTCTCATGTTAATTGCATAACCATGAGTAAGCATGAAGATAAGTACAGTGAAAATCGGTCTTTGTAGGTTAGATAGATTCCCCCTCAGTATCTGGATGGGAATCATTTACCCCGACTATATCAGCTCCAGGAAGCAGCCAACGAAAGGTAACACTGAGGCGGATATCTCTGTCTATCCAATATCCACTTAAATCTGGTGAGTCCGTGAGTAACGAGGAATCCTCATGGAGCAATGAAGCAGAGCGAGCAACGAAATCCGACTTCCGTTTCTCAATTTCATGTGTCCATCTGAAACGAGCATCGGACGAAAGTACGATGACGCTCCGTTCAGGGAGATATAGATCATAAATATCACTATTGTCTGGTCTCTTTGAACCATCTTCATATGCATCAGTTGTATGTATGGGTTCATTTAGGGTGGATGTCTTCACTGGACCATGATCTCCTAGTTCCGAATTAGATGCTTTTGCAAAGCGCATCACGCAACCACTCCCTAGACTAACACTGATAATGCCATCCCCAAACCTCTTCAAGAGGTCTATATGAGGTGATATTCCTTCTCCAGGGGTGTACAAATTCAGTATGACCTGTCGTGCTTGAGTTGGTTGGCTAGGGAAAAGAAGGTTGTGCGTTGCAGGTGGGATGTGCGGTTTGAGAAGAGGCGAGAGGGTGTCTAGGAGTTTGAGCAAGATAGGTGGAAGGGAAGATGGTGTTTCAGGAGAGAACCTGGTGAATAGCATGATCTGATTGATATTTGGATTGTTAAAATATGTCGACATGCAAAACGAGGTAACTGAGTCAGCAAGTTCGATCGGAATCTTGGGCGTTGATGAAAAATATAGGCCAGGTATGGGAGGCGCTGCAGTCATGGCAGGTTTCCTACATGTGTATGTTGTTGGCAACGCATCAACGTGAAGAACATCGTTAGAGAGACATGGAGCAGAAAATAGAGACGCAGCAGTAGACGGAGTAGGGGACGATTGTAACGCCAGGGGAATTTCAATGCGTAATTGTTTCCTCGGGTGGAATTGCTGGTCATCTGCAGGAAGGTTCCTCTTGTTACTCATTTCGACTGTAGACTCATTTTGTTTGCTGACAATATAAATCGGAGATGCTCATACCTTGTTGTGATTGCCAACTTGCTTCCACGTGATGTGTTGTCAGGAGCCTTGACCTCCGATATGACTTCAGAAGCCTCTCGAATTTCCCGCATCAAAGGCAATGCGTCGGACGACATTAAATACACTCTCGGAAATCCCGTAATTTATTTTGGTACTCATCTCTTTGAACGGCCGTTGTTTGGCGCCACAATCATTGATCGTCTCGTATGCACGGAAATCTTCCTCGACAAAAAAGTGGATGAGCCAAAGAAGTTGGAAGCTAAGGTTATTGTTGAACTTGAAGTTAAGGAGGGTAAGTGATGACAGCATGTAGCCCATTTGGATTACCAGGCTTAGGGTGGACGTATTTCAATGTGAATGTTAGATATGTTAAATGGAGGTGCAAACGTTCATGGAGGGTGCTCAGCGTTTCTCATCGATATGTATGCCAATTTACTTATCATACTGGTACGGTGCTTTGACATAAGATTCTCTTCAAGATGTTCTTCGATGTCACTGACAGCATTGAGAATGGCTACTACTGGGGACAATACCCCGAGTGTATCATCAAATATGAACATCCTTTTTCATTCACCTGCTGGTTTGTGAGTTACACAGCCGGAATAATTAACAGCTAAGAGGGTCTCATATTTTCACATAGGGGAGATAAACTGCGAATTGTTAGTACCACCTTGACACTTGGTGCAAGGGTAATTTCTGCACGGACGGAAGTGAGAAAGAGACCATAAAAGTGGATTCTGGACTCTAATACTCTTCCTCCCTTGCAGATCTGGAGTTCGGTGCGCCACAGGCTGGTTGCTTCTGGTACACATACGAAGATGCAGCCATCGCTTCCAAAACCTTCTCTTTGACTGATACATGGGGATTCCTGCGATAGAGAACTTCTAGAAATATCCTAAACAATACAGAGAAAGATTTATCCGCAACGATGAAATATCGTGTCCGTGTGGATCGAGTCATTGAGACTAGATCTCATATTATGAACACTTGTCAACGCTTCACATACAGAACCGAAGATCGGTCAATCATCAAGAACTTTGTTTCTTTTTTTAACAGATAATCTAGGCGCTTTCGCATGAACTAGCAATATTTCTAGGGCGAAGGCCTTGGAAGCGGCTTCTCTTTGTTTCCTTTTTTTCCCTGTAGGGTGTCTCAATGTAAAGTAGAGTACTTTGTACTCTGCGGACTGCGTGAAAAAATGCCACCACGTGATCTCCCCAGAGTATTTCTGCTCTCGTTCCTACAAGTCCTCAGGCCACAATGGTCTCCAGCCCATACTATCATTGCCTTACATTCTCTCTCCTCCTCATACCCCCGTTGATATTTGCAACGTACTTGCTTGTCGCCTTCCCAAATCCTCCAGAAGCATTAAATATTTTCCCCTCCTTTGCGAGCCTCCCACCAAATTCGAAAGCCCGCGAAATTTACCCAGAAGACTTCTATGAAGGGGGTTCATATACAGACTCCCCTTATGGAAGAACAAGATACTGGCTGCTTGGACCGGAAAACGGTAAGAAGGTATGCCTCCAAGCGTTGATATTGCGCGACTGCCTTTAACGCGCTTTACAGATCGTCCTCATCCATGGATTGTCGATACCAGCAATTGTATGGAAGGATGTCGCACCGCGTCTGGCTGCGAGTGGCTATCGCGTTTTGCTTTATGGTCTGTCTCGGCTATAGTAAGAACAGGTCTCAAGCTCAAACTCAGTGTTCAGATATCTATGGCAGAGGATACTCAGACGCCCCTCAGACGACCTATAATCCGGGGCTTTTTTCAACGCAACTTGCACTACTCATGCAGCACATAAATTGGGATAAGGCAGTCATTGTAGGCGTGTCAATGGTGTGCTCAAATATCTCCAGTCACTTTCAAAATCTGACGCATGCATTTCGTGTGTTATGCGCATTATCCACAGGGTGGCGGTGTAGCAGCTGCGTTTACTGCGCATTTCCCGCACCTTGTTGATGATAAAATCGTCTTGATTGCCTCGGCTGGTTTGATTGAGGTATAGATAGTGTTCTCTTGCAAAGGGTTGAGCACGCATTATTGATCTTTCTAGAATAGGGATATTTCTCGTACGGTGAAATTTATGTCATTCCCTCTGGTTCAAACGTTGACATCGAGTGTGCCCTTCCGAGTATGCATCTCAACCCACTTAATGTCGTTGCCCACCTAATGCACTATTTAGAGTTACGTTCAGCATCTGACCAACTCGAGTGTCAAACCTGGTGATGAAGTTGATCCTATCACTGAGGTAATTACTGCCTTGATTTGCTCTGGTATTGTGTTTTTGAGATATGTTAGATTGTTCGACTTCAATCAGCTCATCTACCGGGTTACAATGCGGCGATATCATCCTCGTTGAGGGACGGGCCGATAAGGGGGCCGGCACTCATGTTCTCCTCGAGCGGTTTTGACGGAAAGAAGGTCTTGTTGATTCATGTACGCAAATATCTTTGTATTGTGGTTCTTTGCTGAAACACTCGAAAGGGGACAAAAGATATTACAGTGCACCCCAAATATTCTCCTCGTATCATCAATCTCTTACCAGAGAAGACCAAAAAGTCAGCACGATTGGTCAGTGTGGAGGGTGCAGGCCACGATGCTATCAATACACATCCTGGTATTGTGGTCCATGAACTGATCCAATTTTTCCAAGAGGCCTAGATATTTTCATGATGGTGTTGCGTTGTTCATATTGTGGTTTGAGCTTTTTGTCCCTTCCCCTGTGACTACTACCGTTGTGTACTGCCTCACAACTCTGTGACATGTCTGGTGCTTGACTATTCTGTGTACTCCTTCGTAATTCGACTTGAAGCTAGTTTACTTGTATGATCTTTTCTGTTAACATGTAGGCAATTATCTCTACGTTTGTATTATCTCTCAGTCTAGATCGCCGTTATTCTGCGTGCTAGAAAATAAATATGAACATATTTTGTACTACGTACCTGACATCAGTATCAAAAGCACGTGATCTGTCGCGGGTTTCTTTATGGAAGGCCGCGCACTAGATTACGGATGAGTGATGGGTAACGATTCACCACAGCTCCAATTACTTGCTACCTCTGATATGTTTTCTGAGCTAGACCCTTACCAAAATGAACTTGTGCTACACTCAGACTCGCCAGAACCACTGTCAGAGGAGGATATTGCCTGCATGAGAAGTCGAATGGTGGATATGGGATTCGGCATTGATTACAAACCGCAGAATACTCTTTCTGTAGAGAATTTGCTAGAGCGTCAGAAAGAACTGGGTGTAATGGTGCGTATCCGTACTGGGCATCAATTTCTTGATTCTGATAAATGTGCAACAATCAGGTTACCAGACTTCTCCAGTCCTTCATTGACCCCGTGCAGTTGCACCGGCAAGCAGAGTTTATCAACTGGCTTGTCGTGCAGCGTGATAACATGATCCAGTCGTTTGAAGAGGAAAGACAACGATGGGAAGCAGAAAGAGAAAGCTGGAATCGAATGGCTGAAGCTCTCCTCTCTCAACGTGTAAGAGCTGCAAATTCGTCTCAGGGAGATGAGGACTTGGAACGTCAATGCGCTTCATACGAATCCGAGAATAAACATCTTCGAGAAAAGGTGAGAATGACTGGGTTGTCCAAATTGCACAGAGGGATATTTACGACTTGATGCAGCTTCAGGATTCGCATTTACGTTTCTCCACACTCGAATCAGAGTTGAACAAGCTCAAGCCTCTCCTGCTGATGCAGCCATCATTTCCTTATATCAACTTATCTCCCAAAGGACAATTCACCTCGCAAGCCAGCCATTTTGTCGATCCAGGATCGTCAAAGTCAAAATTAGGGCGGAAGACTGTTGACTCCACTCCTGCTGAGGAGCTGGAAAAAAATGAGCTTAGTGCTACTCCAACAAAGAATATCAGCAGATCCCAATCGAATGCAGACCTATCGCGAAGTCAAGCTCGCTCTGATCACTATGGACGACGCTCTCGAACGTCAGTTCTCAGCCCTCTGCATCCTCGAATGTCCCCCTATTCTACACCAGGGAGATCCATTTTTTCTGCCGCGCAAACCCCTTTGACTCAGACCCAAGTTTCAAAAAAAACAAAGTCGAAGCACAAAAGGTTTCTCAGTAGTAATATGCTGCCTCTCATGGCAGATGCACGGACTGAACATCTGTTGCTGGCTGCCCGTAAAATTGGTCGAGAGCGTGCTCATACGATATCAGGGTTTATGCGTCGTATCGAGAAGGAGAGAGATGAATTTATAAGAGAGAATCTAGAGCGTGGACTTGTGGACAAGGCACTTGCAACTAGGGAAAATACCTATTATTCTAGTGACTTTGTGGATTTCTCAACCAGTCCTGGCTCATCCACTGCCCCTTCGATGCCTCGGACCCCCAAACGAGGTACGACAGGAGGCCACTATACGACACATTTCTTGACCCCAACCTTGATCATGCCACGGTCCGACCTGCACCAGCCGACTGACCAAAGTCCAAATTCCTTCCTGTCTGTTCGCTCGCCTGCTGCTACTACCTGCCAAACATCTATGACACCCACACCACGAGCCGTTAATCACACAACATCGGCCATGCATTCATCGGCACGAGTGATTCAGACGCCAGGCGCTAATCATCCCACTCCCCTTGCATCTCTTCTCAGTGCTGCCAAGAGTTTGATGGACCATGAATCAAGCGGACCAGTGTCGAACAACCGAAGACGCTCTGTCATCCCTGAACCACCAGAAAGTCCTCTCTCAAAACGTCGGAAGGGTGGACAAGGTAATGGACAGGGATCTGTCGATATGCTTTCAGCGACGTTAACTCCAGGATCGGACCGAGTACGAAGTGCTTTGGATGTTTTAGCCGACCAAGCAGCAGCAGCTTTTAATTCAGACCGTCAATCACCAGACAGGTCACCGGCTCAAATTTCGACAAGGAATCAAACTCAGGAGAAAAAGAAAGGGCCGCGGACATGCCCCAGCGCTTTATCTGAAGAGGAATGGGAGATTGAGTCCAGTCAGAAGGGAAAGGTGGCTGCCACGGGAAGCCCTCTCTTTACTCGAAGCCAAATGAAAGGTATTTCAATGGATCGCCTATCCGAAGAACCTATGCAAGTTCCACGTCATCGGAGAGATAACAAAATTGTCGAGCGGAATGCCCCCGTCCCACGAATGGTTTTCTCTCCAACAGCTCTATCATCTGTTCCCTTCTTTTCATCGTTGTCACCAGCCTCTCCAACACCACGTACCGCTGCTTCTTTTGGGGAAAATAAAATTTCTGCCGATTTGATGCCCTCAGCGATCACGGAGAACACGGTCGCAGATAGTCATTGCATTAATGACACAGTCCTCCGATATTCTGCATCTCCATCACCTTGCGTAGATAACTATGACCGCAATCAACGTGGTTTGCTTTATACCGACAATGAAGACCGTACACGTGTGCTAAGATGTGATGCGGTTAAGTCTATCCCCATTTCACGGAACACAGACCCAGTGGAAGGCAAAGAGTCTGTGTTGAATGGTCCAGCGATGACGTCTGTGGCTCAGACTAGTACTAGCGGAGGACGTTATCCGCATGGAGAAACTAGGTCGGGACATGTATCTGAAAGCAAAGACACGGAGAATTTGGACGAAGGAGTTGGATCTCGCCCTGGCCACAGCTTTGTTCTAAGTGAAGATGGTCATGATACTGATGCTGATGCTGAGGGAGAGATGGACATTGATGCTGAAGAGACAGCTTTCATGGAACCGCAGCCATTAGCATGAGCCTCTCCGTCTTGAGCTTAGCCCTGGGAAATGAATGCTCATACGATCCCTGTTGGAACTTGGATAAAGAGCAAGGTCCTAGGTATTATATGATGGGAGCTTGGTATCAGTTTGACTTGTGGACATTCCTAGTGACCAGTAACGTCCGTTTCTCCTCTTTCGGTCTTGGGATATTCGTGACGTTGATGACGGTTGCAACAGCATTTGCAGCAGGTCCCTATTGATCACCATTTGTTGTTGTTCAACCACTACCAACCGGCGTCTAGTTTTTGAAACATCACGACCCACTAGTGGCTTCGTGCTTTTATAGCACGGCCTTTGCTTCAAATGTCGATATCTATTTTTTTCTGCTCTTAATTGTATTTTGTCGTATTATACTGAATCTCGGTGTTCATGTATTTTAACGTGTCGGTCAGGTGGTGATTGTGCTTGATTAATTGAAGTCAAATGGCTAGCCTCATGGCAGAGATCAGGGCAGTGCATGTGCATGAACATGAACATGACGTTTCCCCCTCCGAACCTATTGTTGCTGGTGACGTCGCTTTGACTCTCAGAGCGGAACCAGAGCTTGAAAAATGATCATTCTCAGCGTGCAGCAAGGTGAGTGCATGGATGGATGATATATATATAAAAACTGAGACTTTTTCCATTTCGGCGGATATCTTTTGTCTCAGAGGCACCGCCCCCACACCGCCCCCACACCGCCCCCACTCCTCTCAGCCATCTGATCAGCTATGGCCTCCTCCGTAATTGTCAATTCGTCATCAGACCTCAATTCAGGTGCAACACTAGCTTTCGTTGAAACCACCAATTATTATCCTTATGACACGAGGTAGGGGTATATCAGTCCCAATTTAATCACACACTCTTTCCTTCCGACCATCTTCCATCTATCTTCCATCCATCCCTCTCCGATCGTGTGCTGTGCCAATACTTGCTTGTCTGATGTCATTGATTAATAGAGCTGAAGTACCCGAGTCATGGCGTCCATGTCTGCACCCCTGTTTCGATGTGTACTACTTCAACCTAGGGCTACGACTGCTCACGACGGAAGACATACGGAGACCCGAGTTGCGCGCTCTACTACTTGAAATTAGAAATGACTGTTTTGAAGAACTTGCGGATAATTCGGATTTTCAGAAATTACCCATTGATTGGGTTATGACCATTTCGGACTGCAATTTGACAGAGAGGACGGCGCTCGTCGGCATTCATTCGCGTAGTCAGGCCAAGTCATACAGGTGGAGTAAACCAGGTAAGTTGAATCCAGCTCTGTGAGAGTGAGATTTTCTCGGGTTGATTTTCTTCTCCCCCCCCCCTCTTTACTACTCCCAAAATGGTTGTCGGGAGAATATAGACCTGGTTGAGTGTTCGAAGGAAGTATTTTGGGCTTACATCGCTGACTACCCGGCACATGAGAGATCAATTCCGTTATTACTTGAGAATGAATTTGTACGTGCGTTGATAAATGGTGAGCGGAGTTTTCGAACCCCGATGCGATCACCATCAACTGATACACGCCTCCTTTGTTTAAAAAAGCTGAACAAAAGACAAGGGAAGGTCGATCTTTTCCTCTTGATGGCCCCCAAATAGAAGCTGTACAACGTCGGTATAATTTTCTGAAAGGCAAGTTGCCGCGGAGTGTTGAAACACTCGAAAAAAAACGTAAAACTGATTTTTTAATTTTCTAACTTTTAGCGAATCAATTGAATGGGAACTACAAGGCAACTGCAGTTATTTGTTGGCTTATGGGTGCAGTCATGCCCCTCGATGAACTCGAAAGCGGTGCAGAATTCGTTCACATGTCTAACAAGATCTTCCGTGCGTTAGCCAAGGGGCTTATTTGAGTGTCCGTCTTGTCGGAATGGAAATGGATTGAAGGTGTCTTTTAATGTATCATTGGTTTGATATCCTCTCAATAATAACCATCCTGTAATAGTACGATATACCATGCTATGGACTTGTCCATAATTCAATACTTTGCTATCAATTTTATCACAACAGATTCGTATAAGATTGTGTTAGCAGATCAGGGAGTTAGAGTGGCTGGTTCTGAATGTTGGTCTACAGTTCATTCAAAGTATCATGGAAGGATGTCTTCTGCTACATGTTACGATAACTCAGCGTCGGTCGAGACCAAAAAATGTGATATTACCAACCCCTTCTACTGCCTTCAAATGTACACCTCAAATGTACTAATCTAACCATTTCCAAACACCCCGTTATTGAGCACTCAGTTTTTGTCTTCATGAATCAGCCAAGATGGTATCAGTTTTACGTGCCACCTGCCTTCCACCATCGGACTAGTCCATCCTCCCCGCCAGTCAAGAACGCACCAGGAGACCCCAAGGCAAAAGGTTGAGGTCGCCATGAAACTGACCAGACTTCACCTGTATCTTGTATTGTCGATACCGCCGCTCGCGATCCAATATCCCAAACCTTGATTGTTTTATCCGCAGACCTGCGGACGATGAGAATTCTGAACTACTCCTAAAGCAAAACAGGCTTACCCAGAAAGCGCAAGCTTCCCATCAGGAGAAATGTCGACACTCAGTGCCCATGACGTATGGCCAAGAAACGAAGTGACAGTTCCTCCATGAGCAAGTCGAACATCATGTAAAACAAGTCTTCTATCTTCGGAAGCACTCATAAGAAGCTGGGTAGGGATTCAGATGCCTGTAGTACTTTAAGACAAAACCGTCGAATATTACACTTACGCTAGAATCAGCAGACCACGAAATTGATCGGATGGGCATCGCATGTGAAGTAAACGTCGTCCATAATGTGTTACTCTCGAGGTCGAAAACAAAAATCTGGCCTGTCTCAAGTCCCAACGCGACTCTTCGGCCATCTGGAGACTGAATGGGGATATGAAGAAAATGACTTAGAATCTCGTGAGTGCGTGAGATAGAATAGCGTACATGACGGCAACTCATCCCGAATTTTACGCGACCAGATGGAATAGAAGATAATTTTCTCCCAAAATCAGCTGGGTCCGCCGAATGTATCGTTATGTTACCAGAGGCACTAGATGAGGCATATGTACTGCCATTGGGATTGAGCGAAACGGACCAAGCTGGAATGTACCCCATGTGTTAATATTTGACCAGGCATGTGGATGCCTGAAGGTACAGGTACAACTTACAGGGTTCAACATCCTCTTTTGTTTCCGAATAACTCTCGTAGGAAGCAATCATCTCTGATGACTCAAGGTCTAAAAGCCGAGTATGTCCTTCTAGACTGTTGTAAAGAGCGCGTTTGCCGTCAGGAGACACAGATAGGGAAACAAGAGCAAGAGTGTGAGGTTCAAGGGTGACTTTTGGTGAATGATGATGACCAGTAGCACAGGACCATTGGTATATAGATCCATCTGCAGAAATGGAGACCGCATTATCTGTAGACGTCCAGGCAGCGCCCCAGATGGCGCCGTCGTGGTCTGGAAGAAGTGGATGAGATCTTTGGCCAAGAAACTGGTCAACGGGATATACGTTCTGACGACTCGTGCGAATTCAGATATACCAAGCTCTGTATTGTTTCTGTCAGCTGTGAGGAGCGATATGTGATATTGTTACTGACCATGATTGCGGAAACAAAATCAGCACGCGTTGGACCCAATGTGGGGGTTCCCGGGATCATGCCGAATCGGAGATTGAACTTGATGATATAGTGATCGCGTCCTCCGAACTTTATTTTCCTTACATCAACGAAAGCGGACGAAGACATCAATAATTGTACCCACTGAATCCTTTGAAAAAAGTGCGTTGACCGGTTATAGAGGACCCAACAATTAAGATGTCTTGTCAGGATGTCTGACGCTGGAGATGACATTCCTGTCGACGCCGCCCCGGAGGTTGAAGTATCCACTGAGGCTCCCAAGGGGAAACTCACCGTCGAGGAGGCACTACAAGTATGTTTGACCTAACTGAAGTGTGATTCGTAATTACTCACATCCTATCCAGCAAGTTTTGAAGAATGCACTTGTCCATGATGGTCTCGCTCGTGGTCTTCGTGAGTGTGCCAAGGCCCTCGACCAGCGACAGGCTCACCTCTGTGTTCTCGTCGAGACTTGCACTGAGGCTGAATACATCAAACTCATCGAGGCCCTTTGCTCCGAACACGGCACCAACTTGATCAAGGTTGGAGACGCCAAGGTTCTTGGCACTTGGGCTGGTCTCTGCAAGGTTGATCGTGAGGGTAACCCCCGCAAGGTTGTTGGCTGTAGCTGCGTCGTCGTCAAAAATTTCGGTACTGATTCCGAGGCTCTTCATGTCCTCCTTGACTATTTCAAGAGCCGTTAAGGCAAGTATTCTGTTCCATTATTTTGGGCTTGAGTCGTCGAAACGATGACAATACAGACTCCCTCTACTGAGTTCTGAGGATAAAAGTCTAACCGGAATCATTATAATATCTGATTCTCTTCATCGTCCATTCCTTTACCATATGCTGATTCTGCTTTAACCAGCCTTCATCATGCTAGTGTGCTCTTTCTGTACTGCTTGTAGCATAATACAGTGCGCTTTTTGAATAGCAATTGAAATACAAGGAATAAGTAAAATTGATAAAATCACTAATCATAATATCTTTTTGGGGAACGTGTGCGCGATCGTGAACGCCTGTCGCGACCGCCTCGACCCCGTCCACCACGCTGTGAAGGTAGGGGCAGCGAACTATCACGACGTCGAGGCGGAGGCACACGTGTATCTCGATCGAGGTCTTGTTCTCGTACAGAATCATTACGTGGGCCTCGTCGGGAACCAGGAGGAGGTCGTTTAGAGTCTCCACCTCTCCAGTGCCCTTCGCTTCCCCGGGGCGCTGTACTCAATCCAGGGCCTCCCCAGGTTCCATCGGTCCCTCTACCGGCTGAAGCCGACTTCCAACCGCCGCCCGAGCCCTTGATGGAAAGCTCGCTCGGCACAGTCACATTCTTCGGCAGTAGAACAGCAACGAGGAGATAATCACCAGGAATAAACTTCAAATCCTCCAGCGTGCGATCTTTTTCGCGCTCATTGGGCTCTCCTTCGACATCCTCAAGAAGACGAGGAGCAGTGACATTGAGGGCGCCAGGCTCACCGAGAATGTCGCGAGAATAAACCATACCGAGGTCTTTCTGCGTGAAACGGCCTTTCAAAGCCGGGTCGGCGTACACAGCGCGGAAGGAGAAACGCGCAAGGGGATGTTTATATTCTGGGATATGTGGTGCGTTGTTGCGGAGTATCGTGAGGAGTTCACGCAGAGTGGTGTCTTTCCTGAATCATGGTCAGTGAATCCTAAGAGCAGTCTGTAGCTCAATGTCAGTCCTAACCAGGTATGTAGTTGGTGTTCATCTGTCGTTGGAGGGGAACCGTCTTCGAAAAGCGAAAGCCGATGGAATGAGCCGATTCTGACGAAAGTTCGTATCAGAAATGGTACAGTCTATTCTGGTCAGTGAATTGCGATAATACAGCAAATTGCACTAACTGTTTCTCGTGGCAAAGAGGCATTCCCAGGAATTGGTGTTGCATCCTCCATGGTTCCCGTCTGAAATACCTCACTAATACCTCACTGCAGAATTCATCACACATTACATAAGTTTGTTTAGCCTGCCTTAAATCTCAAATATATTTCATGCACCCTGAACCTCCACAAACTCGTTCTGAATGCTATGCTTCTCAGTTCCGCTTTTACATTCTTCTGTCTCTTTTCTCCTCCTGTCCAGCTCCTCCTCAACGCGCCTCTTCTGCTTCTCGAGCTCATCTTTCTCGTAGACTAGAATAATCACAACCAAATCAGTTGACTAATCAAGCTGTGAACCAGCCACTCACGGAAAGCAAGCTCCTCAAGCGTCTTTCCAGATGTCTCAGGGAACAAAAAGTAGACAAAGATGACTTCGAATGCAAGGAAGATGCAGTAACTAATGTCACATAATCAGTTTAGAAACGCCTCGTTTCAATGTTTGAGACTGACCTAATATAGTACTTCCATCCTGCATTGGCGATACCAATGGGGTTAACGAACTGGTTGAAGAAGCCTGCTGCACGACCAAACCATTGGAATACAGTGATTCCTTTGGCACGAACATGGAATGGGAACAGTTCGACAAGGAAAGCTGTCGATGTGAGCGGATCAGAATGTCTTATTCCTTTGTAGACGATAGGCTCACTATAAGTAAGAGCATTATATGCAATATTATAGGCAGGGCTATAAAGGAAGATGAAGCTTTACTGTGGGTCAGTAAACATTTGGGTGAACAAAGAACTGTTGTTTACGCAATAACAGCACGGGAAGAAGCTTGATTCTCTGTGAGCGCATACCGTGCGCTGCATATGGTCCATCCAGTAAAGATAGCAAGGAGGGAACAGGTACAAAGCTATGCAATAGTTGCAACAACTCTAACGAAAAGTTCAGGACTTGACTCACAAGGTAGATGGTTCTACGCTTGAATCTAGGTACAGTCAAAGCAAGCGCCGTAGCGTTGACAAACCCCCAGCAAGTATTGGCCAAGTTGATCAGGTTCTTTGTTCGATTGTCGTGAATTCCAACATTATCGAGGATACGAGCTAAGAAATATCTGGAAACCACTCGTCATCATTGCCCTAGTCAAAAGATCAATACGTACGACACCAATCCATTGCCACTCCACTGGGTGACAAGACCCAAGAACGAGGCGACCAGCAAACGCTTTCTCATCCCTGACTGAGAAAGCATATCCATCCATCCAACCTTCGATGTCTCCTTCTCCAACTCTAGCGTTTGCTTGATTTGAACATACTCAGCTTTCACGAACTCAGAGTCCATGTCACCCTCTGCATGATATTTCCCCAAAATAGCCAGTGCTTCGTTATCACGACCTTTGGAGACGAGCCAACGCGGAGATTCGGGAAGAAAATAAATGAAAGCAATTTGAGAGAGAGAGGGGAAGATTTGGAGGAGAGATGGGATACGCCAACCCCAGTTGCTCTCCATGCTGAAAGTACCCAGGGTAATACCAGCAGCGACGATTGAACCGATGAAGTAGCAGGAGTTAAAAAGCGAACCCAAAATCGCTCGTTCTTTGGGATAAGAGAGTTCTAGCAATGAAATTGTCAAACACCACAACAAATTCAGTAAGATGGTCGAAAGCTTACCCCCAATAAGGGAAGTAGCTCCAACAATGGCAAGCGGGATACCCAAACCAAGGATGAATCGAGAGATTAGAAACATGGCGACTGGAATATGAGTGAACCACTGAGCCCTTCAAGTCTCGCAAGTCTGGGTTGTACTTACAGTTTTTCGAGCAGGCCTGTATGATGGCACCAATCATCATAATAATACTGCCCAAAAAGATGGCTCCTCTTCGACCGAGTCCATCGCTTAAAATAGGAACAAAAGGCAGAGACAAGATCGCTCCAAGGGAGTACATTGCAGACATAAGACCTAGGAGGGTTGAACGAGGAGAATGGAAGACTAGAAAACGGGTCAAAGCGAAGTATTAAGCGACCAAATTATTGCTCACAGGTATCCCATGAATCGACGGCTTGAAGGCCGTTCATCATCGAGGCGTCAAACCTGGAGTCATGACGATCAGCTTTCATATAACCAGACATTCAAACCTACTTACCCACTCGTCATCTCTACCCCTAAGCACGTCGGAAAGAAAATCAAATACATCATACGCAAATTTGGTTTTTTGTACCAGAGTGTTTTATCTTGTAGGGCCATCTCCGAAACTAAGACATCAGCCGATGGCTTGCCAAAGCGCGATTTGTTGTTTTCATCAGAAGTCATTTGATGTCGTTATTGTTTACTTGTTCGTGAATGACTCTCAGCGGAAGGATTGAGCCTTCAGAAGAATGCAGGAATGAGAAAGCGAGTCTCCGCTTCAAAATGATAACCTATATAGATGTGCCAAGGGCTCTGAAATACTATGTGGGGTTAAGATGGATGTTCTTCCGTGATTTCCCCGTAAAATTGAATCAATCAAAACACGATCGAAACCTAGCATAAGAACATCAAACGATTTCGTTGGCAAAATGCGTTATCAATAAACCTGTGTTTGCCACTCCAGGAGGGGGTCACTTCTCCTGCAGTATCCCGCGTCTTTACTCGTGGGTTAACCAAGGACGACAGGGTTTTTTTGACCGAATCACGCAATGAGGCAAACGGGAAATCATCGGGACCTATGCAGACGCCAAGAGCATATCTTGACTACTACATCTATGCACCCTTCCCTGAATCCGGACGAGATACGCCTCTAATATGAGGAGAACGATATGGCACCAACCGCTGGAAACCCGTTTGACTATGTTTATCTAGTCACAGACTTATCTCCCCTTCTGTTCAGCAGTCGAAGAAAAGCTAATAACGAGCTCCGGGTCACATTCCATTCAGCGTTAGTTGATTGCCAAGAATTTGTGGTTGCAGTGCATATGGTTCCTGTCGGACCTTTGTTCGTGAAAAAAGCTTGAATGGGTGACTTCCCATAAGCAGTCTAGGGAAATCTGTGTATACAGACTGCTCCATGCCGAGATGCCGAGCACGAATTTCAAATTTGAGGGGTCTCTTTACTGTGATTCTGGCAAGGCCTCCAGACCCCTTCCCTAGATATTTTCTAGCCTTTTATAGATAGTCGGATCAAAGTTACATATCATATCCAGAGTTTATCCTGATCGCATCTATTGTGGGATGGAGATGAATATAATTTATTTTGCTGACAAGTTTCTACTCTATCATGAACTACGGAAGGTTATGATGAAGCTATTATGATGCAGGTCAGAGACAATGGGAGTCTGAATCATTTTGTGGCATTGTCATTAAGCATTACACTGGTATACAATCGCAAGCATTGCATAGCTTGCAAGTAATAGCTCATCCTTAGGGTGATTCAAGAGAGGTGAATCCATGACTCTCAATGTTGTGTTGCAGTACAAAACATGTACAAGATGCATGTGTGACAATGTGATGTCACAACTAGGGACTATTGCTACAGGAATTGCATTTTTCCCGAATTTCCTCAGACCATAGAATAAGGTTTGTGTTACACTCCCAGATACCCCCAGATTCCTACGGAAAGTCACCCAATGTTTCCTGCGAAAAAAGGTAGGTCACATTTCCACACAGTGCAGCCATTCCCACGAGCTTTCATCGGCTAATTTTGTGGATGCCGGGAAATATTCATTCACTTTATGATAATTCAGGTGCACTTCTGAATGTCACTCCCCTTGTTAGAGTTATGTGATCTGGTGCCATACTTTGAGTGTCATCTCTACTTCACTTCTGTAGCGAGCCCAAGTAAGGAAATCACTCCCTCGTCATTTGTGACAGGATTCTCTGCTGATCTTGCGATCATCACTCACGTTACGAGCCTGGAAGATGGCTGAGGCTTCTCGTTGGTTGGTGTTGGACGGAACTGGCTCAACTTCTACCCAATGACGTAGTTTACTTTTTCTTTCATCATCTATTTGTACATCCGGGACATTAGTTCTAGTATAACTAGCGAGATCACCGTAGGCTCTTCCTCAGTCGCCTACCACACCGGGTGACGTCTGAGATCATTGTTATTATAGCAAACAAGAGTTGGAATTTTACATCTTGTAACGACACTGTCGTTGCAATAACTAACACCGTTATTCTGGTAATGAGGATGAATCAAGGAGGTCCCACTATGATCCACAGGTACAGTTCAAGGTCGGCTCATTTGGATCATCTTCCAGAGTGAAAATTCACGCCCCTTCAATCTCTACTCCTATTACGAAGATTTTCTTATTAGATTGTTCTAACCTCATGAGAGGAGGAAGACCCTGAAATCTGACTTGCTTCGTTGGACTCCAGGCTTTTTTTGTCTGTTGATTATTCAGTCTCCCTTCCTGTCTTCACCTGTGCCTCATCCTTCGACTACCTAATGAACGCCAACTGTCGACACACCCCTTGAAAGCTATTCTGAGGAGAGATCTAAGAATGAATCACCCGCCGCAATGTATGTGTGCCATTTTTATTTCACATATTCACAGTACTATATCTCAATCCCATCCATCTACTAGTAAACTGCCCACACTCCCCTCCTGTAGTTCTATGCCTTGTGTTGATACATTCATGACGCTAGCTAGGCATTGCAGATTAGGCCCTCCACGTCCTAGTTCGCCTGTTGCAGATTATGAACATCATGTGACTTAATGAGTCGTCTCTTTCGTCCAACTCATCTTGATCGGCTTTTTCTTGTCCAGCTGCATCCAAATAGCCATTGTGCCTTCGCTTCGATAGGATTAACATGCTGATCAAAGTCAAGGTGCATTGCGATGTTCTTATTTTCTTGCAGATATCTAACTGACACTTGTCCATAAGACTCTCACTGGGAAGGAGGTGCGAAAGAGATCGTTCATGATATTAGCTCTGACAATATGTAATGTCAACTCATTGTGCAGATAGAACTCGAGGTCGATTCCGAGAACACGGTACGAATCAAATGCCTGCAGAAAGCCTCACCACTTATCGGTATTTAGATCCAGCAGGTGAAAGAGAAAGTAGAAGAACATTCTGGCGTGCCTCCCCAACAACAGCGATTGATCTATGGTGGTCGACAACTGTACGTATTGCATGACGGTGCGCAGAAGTACGAATGTTGACTTTGCAAACCAGACAAGACGATAAGACACTGAAGGATTACACCATCACTCCTGGTTCTGTGTTGCATCTTGTTCTTGCGCTTCGGGGAGGGAGATAATAAATACCAATGCCATGGAATTTGTTAATGACCAGTCGCATTTATAAGCGTGTCATTCTCTATTGTAAACATATCCACGATCTTGAGAAATGAACGCAATTTTATTGTTACATCTTCTCGAATAAGATCATTGTGGACGAAGTGTAATCAGTTTACAGAAAAACCTACCGGCCGTGGAACCACCTTCGAGCCCTGACCCTGCAGTTGCGCGTATTTACACTTCTTTTTGATACTATATCACCATCTAAGCATTCTCCTAGGCACCCTGATATAGCGCTCGAACGTCCGGACGCTTCACAAGTCTATTTCGTCTTGTATAAGCATTGATGATCGCCAAATATCGCAATACCCAGCCAACAATACGGGTACACACGGGTATCAACCATGTGATGGATACCCTGGGTCCGGAAACCCTCTGTTCATGATCAGGATCCAACGAAATGCTCAGAGAATGGACAAACAATATTCTTCAGGATTCCATGCTCCTTTACCGCCAGAAACGCGATGATAGCCATCGGTCTGTGAGCTCCAAGTACGCAATTCTTGGATTTTCATCCTCTGGGACGTACGGGCGTGATGGGCAGCTGCACGCGATTAAGAAATTCAAGCCAGACAAAGAGGGGGATGTGGTGACTTTCACAGGAATCAGCCAGAGTGCAATCAGGGAAATTTCTGTCTGTTCTCCCCCATTTCAACACTGCTTTGGCTCATGCATCCACTCTTTTAGAGAAAGATTGGCCCGGTGTTGTCGATATGCCAGAGTACTTGAATATGAAGAGATTAGATCCGTATGTATCTCTGTCTTCTTCAATTTTTTTCTAGCTTAACAAGATACCATGTATCAGTTATACAAACCGTTTACAGGAATGGTGTCACTCGCGCATTCGTTCTCTTCAAGGCTATGACCTTCTTCGTCAGCTATTTGCATGACCCAGACAGCAGACTGACAGCGAAAGAAGCGCTTCAACACAAATGGTTCCACGAAGATCCGAAACCCACATGGAAGTAGGTACTTTTCTTTCAACCTTTGTCAAGTACTAATCTCTGCAGTGTATTCGAACATGTTCCAGTCCACCAGCTCCCTCCACACCGCCGCATCACACAGGACGAAGTACCCTCCATGATGCCACTGTCTGCACAAAACACCACCCATCAAGGTGTTGGTGGCCACAATCATTTGGTCGCCCCGTTCGGCCAGTGTTGGTGGGGTGTACGCTGGACAAACGACAGTTGTTGGCGGGAATGGGCATAGTCGAAAGAAAGCTCGTTTGGGATGACGATTTCTGGACTTGCCGAATCGATCGTGTTATTTGTCGTGTGATATAGTAAACATACATTGGAATACCATCAGTAATCATTATTACCCTTGCCAATAATGATTGTCAACCATACGACTTTTCCCTCACTCCATCTTTGCTCTTTTTTAGCTATTTTTGGAATTTTCCATATGATCGGCCATCATTACCATGAATCATGCTTTTATGGTAGTTAAAGCACTTCTGTTTTTTCTCCGACTCATATATGCATAAAATAAATACTATTCCCCACCTCTTTGAAAAGTGAAAAACCCGATGAGGAGACCGTAAAAATCTTGAAATATGACCATCCTAGACGAAAAAAACAATTCCCTTTACTATCACCAATATCATTCACAAAAAAAGAATTCTACTAGCCAACAGACCGACAACGCTGATAATTTCAACGCGAGTCTTCGTCTTTCTGGAGTGGATCAATCGTACGACCTTGCGTAGTTACAGTACTTCACCACCCAGGTCTACCAAAACACCGATTGCTAAGTTAATAAAATGTCTCAAGATTAATTGTCAAGATGGAGGATGGACTGCCAAATGTAGATTCGATGATCATTGATGATGGCCACAACAAGGATATAATAATAGATCAGTGATGTTACTTCGACTTCGACTACTTAAATTGTCTTGTTCTGCTTGTCGACCCTCTTTTCCTGCCACACATGCTTCTACCCTTCGTCCCGTATTCTACATGATCTCAGAACATACACAACTGGTGCAGTACAGGTTAATGAAGGAGATCTTCCTACAGAGGGAATAGAGGATTTCGGTCGATACAGTATCATTCTACCTCCAGAGCCCTTCATGTTTGGAGTATCACATATCAAACATCGAGAAGTACCAAGAGACATCGAAAAGCCTCCCTATATCTTCAACAATGGCAATGAACTTCAGGAGGAAGTGAATAAACCAGAGAGTATGATTGAGCTGGGTGGGGAAGCCAAAAGCCGATTGCGGAAAGTTGCTCCATTGGCTGGCAGGGTGCGAAAGTTTGCTGTATCTCTAGTCAAGGTGATCAGCAACTTCGAGTGATGCTGGACTGACAAGGATCCAGGTTGGTGTGACGACCAATGCGATTGACTCGGCTATCCATGATTTTATCCTTTCCCATCCTTCCCCACTAGGATACCTCGGCTTTCCTCGTTCGTGCTGCACCGGTGTTAACAATATTCTCATCCATGGAATACCTGACGAGTACGCTTTTGCCATCAACCATGCTACCTATTGATGATAAGGTGAACACTTGAAGATGGCGATATCGTGGGCGTTGACATCACAGTGTATCTCAATGGCTATCATGGAGATACCTCTCAAACATTTCTTGTTGGTGGTGTTGTGAGTTGTGCTCTAATGTGCGTTTTTTTCATTTTTACTTGTCGTCACCTTTAGGACGAACAGGAAAAGGATCTTGTGGAGGTCACAAATCGGGCACTCAGAGCCGGGATAGGTGTTACGAAGTTCTAAACCCGGTGTTCAGATGAAGGACGTGATATTAACCAGACTGAGACTGGGGAACCCTACGACAGCGTATCGACTTATATGACATGGGCATGAGACGACATGAGGTGAACACATGGGGGGCACGAGGTGAATTATAACAATAGGTGCTTGTGCACCAGGATGTCCGTTCAAAGAGATTGGTTTGGCAATAAACAAACTCGGCAAGAATTACTCAGTCTCATTTCAATTCTGTGGTCCACGGCATCGGCACATTCTTCCATACTCACCCATGGATCTTTCACCATAGTAAGATTACCTCATCTCATCCACTTGTCTCGAGGCAGAGAACAACCTTCATTTCTGTAGAAAACGACGAACCTGGAATCATGAAGCCCGGTCATTGTTTCACGGTCGAGGTACTTTTTTCAAGTCGATTTTCGGATTATACTGTCTGACATCACAACAAGCCGACTATCATCCGAGGAAGGAACCCTCTAAGATGGATTCTCCCTGATGGATGGACTGCCTCCACCGAGGTACGTGTTTACTGCAAATTGGTTGATGCATGGAAATGTCAATGCACATAGAACTGTGCACAGAGTGCCCAAGCAGAGCATATGGTCCTCATCACGGACTCAGGAGCTGAGATTCTGACCGAGTGAGATGAACTGCCAACTCAATCCGAGTTGAGGATGGAGCAATGCCTCTTGCCGTTTAGAATGGGTGACCTCGCGGTGACGTGGCCCAATTTGAAATAATTCACTCGGATCAATGTATATTTTACGTTGTCCTTTAGTACATAGTAGAATCAGCAAATTGTACTTTCGAGGTGAATGGCTTGGATTTCGTAGACAAAACTTTCTAGGCTGATGAAGATCTTTTTGAATTCCTGATTGCAGAGATCGTAGATACAACGAGAGACATCAGTCAGGCTGCACCAATGTTTTCAAAAGCCAAGATACGAGTCTTACTGACTAATTACAGACACTAAATCCAACTCTGACACTCTCAATAAACCTTCATTTCCTCCTGCTAGTGTAGCAGGACAGATCTACACAAAACAGACACACAGCAAATCAAGGTCACAAATTCAATAATTGCAATCTATACAAGGGGAATCATTTCTTCAAGGCACAATGGCCAGTTCAGCGACACATGAAGGTTCTAAATAGTGCCCTCTACTGATTAGCATCGAGGATCAGGAGACTTGGGTGTTCGACAGAGGTACTGAGTTCTGAGTTGTCGTGAGAACAGAACAAGTCGACTTTAAGACAACGCTAAGCCGTGCAGAACATGACCAGTTAAATCAAATAGCGAGACAAGGATCCAGACAGACAGAAGGTCACCACTGAACTCAAAAACACAGTACCATAATGAAAACCACAAGAATCATAATTTGCATAGTAGATTCCTATACTAGATATTTTTGTTAGCTGGTAGACTAAGTTCTTAGAGAATAGTTATCAAGAATAAGGCAAATAGAGAAGAGTTCAGCAGGAATAAGTGGAAAGACATAATATGAACTTCTGATTTCTATGGAACGAGATGGTATGGATAATACCATCACAATCACTGTGACTGATAAAGACCCTAATATTGTGTTGATATTGGTTGCCCATTAGGCTTTTGAGAATCGGTGTAGTCTGACAAGATAGCTCGTATAATGATGTATTTGTGCAAAGCCCTTCATTAGCTCTCGAGGTTTTGGCACTTCACCTCCAATGTACAATTTGCTAAATGCACTATCATATGACGATACCCAAATTAACAACGTAAATATAAGCAGGACAGATAGTGGTCCACAGGTTTGATAATCAAGCAATATAATCAAGCAATCAAACAAGGTATCGATAACAATAAATGTCAGGCAAAGAAAGCAAGCGATGAATCTGAAGATCAAAGGGGCTGTCACCGGCTCATTCGGGTGCGGAGTAGCTGTTCGAGGAACTCGTATGTCCGGCGAGGATTGCGACCTGGTAAATCTAAAAAGAGTCTTCTCCAGTCTTTCGAGCTACTTGTGGTTTGAGAAGGCGGAGCTGAAACTGAGAATTCTGACGGGGTAATGGGGATGGCAAACGTTTCGTGTTGACTTTTGTTCGAGGACTTGTGTTTACGCCGGGTTGACGTGGAGGACGACCTAGAGTATTCGAGGGGGGATGATAGTTCCGCTTGGTGGCCTACCGAAGAATTGTGGCCGGTCCGTCGGACGGAGGGGCTTTGGTGACTAAACGAAGAGCCGTCTCGGGGTATATCATGTGTTGATACTGACCGATGTGATGATGAGTGTAGACGAGATACACAGGGTGAAGCCGCGGTATGAGATGATGATAAATGTGCAGATCCTGGTTTAACATGTTTTTTCGGCTGGGGATCTGAATATTTATACGGACTTGAATGACAACTAGCCGATGGATTAGGAAGTTGTCGGAGAGAAGGCGAAGTGGTCAATGGTGACGTGATATTCGTTTGTGATGTGCAGTCCCCCATGTCCGTCGAAAAGAGGAGAGTGGTTGTAGTGGGTGTTGGTGGCGGGGAAAATGGAGGGAGGAAGGTGATCGTCGAGGAAGGTGACGGTGTAGGCGCAGTCCGTATTTGACACAACGTCGGGCTAGAGCCCTGATCTCTGACTTGGCCCTGTGCTCTTCCTTTGTCAACGACAGGAACAGGCTGTATCAGCCCAAGCTCTTCTCCGATCCAACATAGGGCCTCGCCAACAAAAACGACTTCGTGCCAAACCCCAGCAGCCAGCAGCCGCGGGTCAAGACTGCTCAGACCGATATCCATCTGCAGAAAGTCGATTTCGACGACACCTATAAAAACTTTAATGGTCTGGATATGCCTGTTCTCGTCTTCTTGGTCGATCGCATGAGCTACGGGTATTGGGACCTGAGTTATGAACTCTAGTATTGTGATTAAAAGAGACGGAGTGAGATCCACCGGTGATGTAAGCACAAAGGGAAGATCGATAGCTTGGAGGAGGGCGTTCAGCTGCGCAGTGAGAGTAAGCGGATCCATAGTGTGACGTGACGTTGTAACGCAGTAACTCAAATACATGTGGTCACGTGGACGCGTTTCAGTCACGCGTTCGATTCCACTATTTTATCATGGCTCGGCACCTTGCTAAAGCTAGAAGAAAGGAGAAATCTACTGGGAAAGAATTGCACACTAGAGCTCAACAACAAGGACAGAACGAACAAGAAGAAGTTACAGGAATGGACACTCAAGGAGAACAGTACACAAGTACACCTAACGGCGCCAAGCGACGGCGTATCAATAGAGACGGTGATTCAGTTTCTAGTCCTGCCGTCAGTCGGGAGGTCGATGAAGAGACCGGACGATCCTCACAACCTGATGATGTTCGAATTCCCCAGTTCAAAACGCTTCCTCGTGACACAGATGGGTATGTTCTCACCCAATCGCGGGTGATTACTTCTGATTGGCAGCAGCTACATTCCTGGGTCCATTGTCCGTGTTCAGCTCGAGAACTTCCTCACCTATGATTTTGCCACCTTCAAACCTGGTCCATACCTCAACATGGTTGTGGGGCCCAACGGTACCGGGAAAAGCAGTATCGCTTGTGCTCTTTGTCTAGGACTCAACTTTCCGCCAGCCGTATGTATCTCTTTCCCTCCCCAGTGACCATCACCTCGCTCACACTCATTTCGATAGGTCTTAGGGCGGGCAACCGAAATCAAGAGTTTCCTCAAGATTGGAAAAGAGAAAGGATGTATTGAGATTGAACTCAAAGGACCACCAGGAAAATCGAATCTCATCATCCGTCGTAACTTGACAGCCAACTCAAAAGCCAGCTCTTTCACACTCAACGGCAAACCTGCGTCGGGAAAAGATATCACTCAGCGGATGGTCGAGCTCAACGTTCAGGTTGGAAATCTTTGGTTTGTACCTTTCTTCCCATGGCGTTTTCCGATCACTTATCCGTTTTTCAAGTACATTCCTGCCACAGGACAAAGTCTCTTCTTTTGCTGCCCTATCTCCCCAAGAGCTTTTGAGAGAAACTCAACGTGCCGCAGGTGACGACAGGCTGACATCATGGCATGAAACCCTCGTAAAGCTCGGTAAGGAGCATCGAGAGTTCAACATTGTAAGTATACATCGAGAATGTCATATGGTCCTGTTCACTGACACTTCCCGATAGAAACAAGAATCTGATGAGGCGGCTAGGACTCAAGCTCAACAACGTTTAGATATGATGGAGAATACTGTCCGTCTCTTTAACGAACGGAGAGAACTTGAACGCAAGGTTGTCTCCTCTCTTTGATAATCCAACAGAGACCAACTTAATTAACCTCTTAGCAAGCTGTACTTTCCTGTGTAATCGAGCTCGACAAGTACTGTACGAGTCATATTCAATATCGACGTTTAAAGAAGAGACAGCGGGCCTCGAATGCCAGAGTCCAAAGCCTTAAGCAGAAGAACCAACCTGTTCGTACCCGACTCGAGTATGGCTTTTTCTCCTTAGATTGGAATATACTCAATGTTCTATCAGGACCATGCTAGAGGAAGGAAAGGATCTGCAGCGCCAATATCAAGCTAATCAGAATGTCCAGAACAAGCGGTTGAAGAGATTTGGTGAGGCCCACAACAGACTCGAAGACCTTGTAAGTGTCCTCTATCGCTTTGGGAGTCTGAGAGCTCATGTGACATCCATTTTTTTACCCTAGGAAGAGGGTGTAGACACAATATACCAGAAATTAGAAACCCTGCGGAGAGACGAAGAAAAAAGGCAGATGGATATTAAAAAGCTCCAGGCTGAGATTGAAGAGACTGAAATCGAATTGAGGAAACCACCGCCAGAGACAGACGATCCAATTGCTTTGAGAAGCGAGGAGGTGAGTTTTTTTTCCTGTTTCATAAACATGATATTGATCTGTTACATAGGATCGAGTTCAACACGATAAGTGGCAACTTAGTCAGCGAGTGGGAGACCTGGAGAGGGAGTATAGGGATCACTTCGATAAACTTGCCAGGGCAAGGCAAGCGCTCAAAGAAGCGGAACACAAGTAGGCATAACCCTTGTCCCTTTCCATTTTTTTCTCATTTCAATTCGGAAATTAGGATCCAAGATTTGAATAACGTTGACGGTATAAAACTACAGAACATGCTAAAGTGGCATCACGATACTCATGATGCCATTCTATGGCTGCGTCGACATCGACATTTGTTCAAGATGGAAGTATTCGAGCCGCCCTACATGTGTATGACTGTTCCTGCACAAGCTTTTCAGGCAGGTGTTGAGGCTTTGATGAATAGCTCGCAACTGCGGGTAGGTCCATCGTCGTCTACCTCATCATCAATTTTTGAGCCTATGGTAGACGTTCGTTGCACAATGTAAAGAAGATATCGATACCTTAAATCATCATATCAACGATACACAAGGTCTTGGTAGGAAAGCACGCATCGTAACATGGTTCAGATGGTTCAACGAGAGTCAACTGGCTCCGGCGCCAATGTCTTATGATGAAGTGTGTTCTGTCTTCTTATTAGTGCCAAACAATATTAATGCCAGCGATCTGTTTATCTAGATGAGACGACTAGGATTTGACGGATATGCTCTTGACTATGTTGAATGCCCTGAAGGATTGAAGTGGTTCCTTAAAAAAGAGTGTAATCTTCATCGTAACGTACACCTCTTCAATCGCTGCTTAATGACCATGTCTAACTCTTTTCACCCAGGCTCTTGCTCTTGACGAGAGAAACGTCGATATTGGAGCCGCAATGGAAGCTGTCGGGCGCCCTGCAACTGGAGGTGGTGCATCATTTATTTGTGGCTTGACAATCAATATAGTTCAACGCTCAAGATATGGTTCGAGAGCCCTGAACAACATGACAAGGGACATTCCAAGAGCCAGGAATTTGACTGTTCAAACTGGCATGTTTCTCCACATGATCATGTATTCTGTGCTTATTGCTGTGGAACAGTCGACCCTGAGACTCGCAAGCAAGCTGAAGAGGCTGTCAGGGCTTGTCAGCAGCAGATTGCAATGTGTGAAGAAGAGAGGAGAACTCTCGACAACAGGAAGGCACAATACAAAACCGAGGAAGTTGAGGTTGATGCGCGATTAAGTGATATTAAGAAAAGAAGGGATTTGATTACGCAGGTTGAGAGTAAAAAAGTTTCGATGCAGAACAGACTCAGTACGTGTTTTCGGAACTTCTTTCTTGTGTTTAGATCCACGCATATTAATATATCTTATATCCTCTTTACTTTTTAAGAACGACTCACCGAACAGTTAATGAATCTCGAAAAGCAACCTAGCGTCGAACAAAAATCAGGAGAGCTCCAGAATGAAATTAGGCGAAAGAATTTCTCCAGAGCGGATACGATCAAGGAAATCACTGTCAGTTATGTCCCTCTCAATCTCCCCTGTTCATTGATATCGAGTCTTTTTCTTACAGACCTTGATGAAGTCATTCATTCCTGAGCAACAGGCTCTTACGCTGTTGAAACTGAATGTTCTCCAAAACCAAGCCAACTGCGAAGTTTTGGAGGAACTAATGCAACAGAAGGACGACAAGTTCAACAGGGCCTACACAGCTTACACAGAGTGTACGTCTTATTGTCAACCATATTCTTGATCAGTTATTCATTATTTTACATGTAGTAAATGCTCAATATAAGACTGCGAAAGCTGAATCTGAGCGGTTACTTGCGCAGGCTAGAGTAGTTCTTGAAGAACGCGATCCAGGAATTGTAGAGGAAACGGACAGGATCATTTCTATTCGTGAGCTTTACTTCAAAGAGCTTGCGGAATGGGAAGATGCACTAGAGGTGGTGCGTGGTGATGAAGCGGAGTTGCAAAGGCAGGGTGTAGAAAAGCCCGTGTTCCCAGAGAATGCACAGGAGGATGATCTGAAAAGCTTGGAAGAACTCGAGATTGCGTGTAGGACCATACAGGAGCAGTTGGAGTTCAACAACAATCGGGATGAGAGTGTCGTCAGGAGTTATGAAGAAAAAAAGAAACTAGTGAGTGCATGGTGGTTTGTTTCAATCAAGTTTGGTGTATTTAGAATCGTCCTAGGCTGAACAATTAGCGGTGGCGATGGAAGCTAGGCAAAAGAAAATAGATGACACCGAAAGCAAGATCAAGCAAACGAGGGTAAGCATTTTCTGGTTGATCGATTGGAATCCAATTTTCCATCCACTTTACAGGACCGCTGGGAGCCTGGGCTCCGTGCTCTGATAAGTAACATCCGAACCAAGTTCTCAGATGCGTTTGATAGGATTGGCTGTGCTGGTGACGTTGAACTTGTGACCGATGCGGATTATGCACAATGGAGAGTGGATATCAGAGTCAAGTTTAGGGATAACGAAAAATTGCAGTTGTTGACTGGTCAGCGTCAATCTGGCGGAGTGGGTTTTCTCTTTAGTATTTACTGTGTTTTGCTGATTTATGCATTTGTATAGGAGCGCTCGCTCACTACAATTCTATACCTCATGTCCCTTACTACACTTGCACACACACCTTTCTCGCTGGTCGATGAGATCAATCAGGGTATGGATCAACGAGCAGAGAGGATGGTACACAATTCGATGGTAGATGTGACATGCAAGGAAGAGAGTTCGCAATACTTCCTCATCACACCTAAGCTGTTGCCAAACCTGCGCTACCACAGACGTATGAGGATTTTGTGTGTCAACAACGGGGAATGGATTTCTGGAGATTCCAATGGAGATATGAAGGTCCTACTGCGGAGCTATAAGGCTGCTCGTAGTATGGCTTGAATTTCATACTCTCTCTCTCTCTCCTATTTCATGATTGGGCACGTTATATTCATTCTACTTTGGAATTTATGTTATTCAATGGTCAACTTAAAAAAGGAAATTCATCTAACTCGTTGCAAAACTAAATCCAGCGCTAGCGGGTGCCTGTACAGTAGGGTCAGAGAAGTCGAGCGAGGGAAGATCATGCTTTAAGAGTATGTGTGTCTCCCAGCAAACAGTAAATGGAGTAAGAGACAATCAATAAGAAGAATGGCTATGTCTGAACAACGCCCCTTATGACAGCCAACTCAGCGTTGATGATGCTACTGGTAGCAGCACCGATAGAAACATTGTTGGCGAGTACAACAAACTTGATGTCCAAAACCTGACACTGACGCACGCGACCCACAGAAACGCCAGCACCGTCTTGGTAGTAACGGTCCAACCTAGGTTGTGGTCGATCAGGTTCCTCGTGGACGATGATGGTATGCCGTGGAGCACTAGGACATCCAAGAGATTGTGCATCTGAGGAATATGCGGCAAGAGCCTCGCGGACCTGCTGAGGACTAGGAGGAGGTCTCCTTGAAAACCGCACTGAAACACACTCGGTGTGTCCATCAATGACTGGAACACGGTTACACGAGGCGGAAACCCTCAGGGGATGCCTAGCGTGCATATCAAAGACCTTGACACCTTCATCATTCTCCGTGATACCTCCTAGGATTTTGAGGGTCTCCCATTCTATCTTCTCTTCCTCGCCGCTGATGAAGGGAATGACGTTGTCCAGTATGTCGAGAGAGGGGATGCCTGGATAACCTGCACCGGAGATAGCTTGCATGGTCGTGACGATGACGGCCTCGAGAGGACCAAAGGTCTTTTCAAGGGCGGAAAGAGGAATGACGTAACCTGTAGTAGAGCAGTTGGCATTCGTGACGATGAAGCCTTTCTTGAGAGGAGGAGAGTGAAGCGCCCGTTGCTGCTGAACGATGGAGAGATGGGAAGGATTCACAAGAGGTACAAGAAGGGGGACGTGGGGATCTCTACGGTAGTTCTTGGCGTTTGAGAACACGGCAAGTTCTGCTGAGCGAAATGCTGCCTCTGGACTGGGGTCAGCAACTCTGTTCAAGCAACTGGATTGGCATACCTATATCACCTGCAGCCTCTGCATCGAGGCCAGAAAAAATAATTCTGCAGTCCACGAAATTCTCAGGCTTGCATTCCTGTACCACGAGCTCTTTGACAACGCTCGGGACAGGTGCAGACTGTTTCCAGGTGACAGCGCGCGAATACGGTTTTCCTGCTGACCTCGATGAGGCGCCAAGCATGTGGATTCTGAACCACGGATGGGCAGCAAGCAGGACTATGAATCGTTGACCGACAGTTCCGGTTGCGCCGAGCACACCGACGTTGATTTTGCAATCGGATGCAGATACAGCTCCAGATCCATGACACTGTGAAGATTCAGACGCAGCCATGGTCCGTGGATAATGGAGCTTGGATGGGGAGGACTTGCTGCCGTTGTCGCTGTTCATGTTTTATTTTGATGATTATCATTATCTCGAGTAATATTGGTCTCTCACGTGATGTGTCACAACGAGTCTACTGCTCTCTCACCTTCGACAATGTCGACCAATGCGATCACAGATAGCGAAATCAATGCCTTTATTGTCGCACAAAATGTCAAGGAATTGAGTTCTGTGTACTTTCTTTCGTCGTGTTTTGTTGGTGCTGCAGCTGGGATACTCGGTCTCACGAATTTCACTGGCTTTTTATTTTTCTTCGTGTCACTTCTATTTTCTGCACTGTGTGTTTCTGCTTGTCGGTGTGTGCGAGCTGCCCAGAATCATGGTGATGCATTGACGAATTACACAGCTTCGTTTATCACCCTGCTCATTATCTGCCTGATGGGGGGTGGTGGCGGGCCATACTGTCACAGGACACAATATTTGGGTACATCCTCCTCTGGACGCTGGTTTATGGTCAGTTTCCTATCTTATACTTGCTGGATTTACAGTGATGCATGTGATCAGGTATCGTACATGGTATGCTATTCCTCAATTTCCAGGTCATCGTGTTTCTCATCCTCTTACTAGTATACGACTAGAATCATCCCAGATACATCGAAACCAATGCAGATATATTGGTACCCTATTCCAAAATTACATATACCCTCACATGTCTCCGAGAAGGACTTTGGATAGGCATATGATAGCACACTATCCCGCCTGAGAAAGATGTGGTTAAAAGTATCGCTAGGTTGGTTGGAGAGTGTTCTAAAACTGCTTTCTCAGAGATTTTTGCACTGTCAGAAACATATTCTGTTTAAGAATACTCTCCAGAAATTTTTAGGACTGATTCATAGTTCATCTCCAAGCAACCTATTTCTTACAGATATTGAGCACCCCCAAAATGGAATAAATATCTGGCGTGACAGTCACATTTGAACTGACGGTGTGACTACATTGAATAGTGCTATGGCCCCCACATCTTCTCTGGCATTCACACAAAGTTCAGCCCATAATCAAAATCCAGTAGCAGCACAAAATACATCCGACTCTGTATCCGGAGTCATGAAAGAAAACAATGCTTCGTCGACAAATAAAGCCGCTATCTTTCAGAGATTGCATCCGCGGGTGTATCTAGAGAGATTTTTAGCAGAGGACGCAAGGCCAGATGGGCGTTCACTTGGGGAAATGGATTACAATACAGGAAGTGTCGTTAGTGAAGGCGTGATCTGGAGAGAAGTTTCGATAAACGTCGGTATGTTTCTGTCTGCCTCAAATTTCCTTGTTGTATGGTTCTAGAGAATGATGGATGCAGATTTCCTTGGATTCGGGCTCGGCTGTGATATTATTTGAGTCTTTCAGTGCAGATTCATAGCCCTTCTAATGCATTTTCGTGAAAATATCAGCTAACCTATCTCACTATCCTTCCAGGTTCAATTGGTACTGCAGATGGTTCTGCCCTTGTAAGAATGGGTGGGACGACCGTTGTTTGCGGCGTGAAAGCCGAAATTGCTGAACCGGATTTAGAAAAACCTGACGAAGGATTTCTGGGTACGACTGGATGTTCTTTATCTTTCAGTCTTCATTGAACTTGTTTTACACTTCAGTGCCGAATGTTGATCTTCCGGCAATGTGCCATCCGCGATTTAGACCTGGCCCGCCTTCAGACCAAGCACAGGTATTATCAGAGCGGTTATTTGAGACTCTAATATCGTACGTCTTCCTTGCTGCCGAAAATTCCTTGGCGCCTGATGTATCATCATTTCTACACACCCAGAGCAAAAATGATTCCTCTACAGACACTTGTTATACGTTCTGGCAAGGCTGTGTGGACGCTCTATGTGGATGCAACATGCATAAATTATGATGGAAACGTGTTCGATGCAACACTAATTGCGATGGTTTCTGCTCTTTTCAATGGTGAGCCGCGATCATATATACCTTTTTCCAATCCTGACTTGTGGTTGGATGTTTTCAGTCCGGTTACCAAAGGCGATGTACGATGAGGAGTCAGGACAAACGATATGCTATCGTGGACCCAAAACCCCATTGACAATCAAAAGTTTACCACTCTCCATGTCGTTCGGTATTTTCAACTCGTACGTTGCGATCCTTTGTCTATTCTTCCACATTGTCTGAAAAGTTCTGGTGGGATAGGACACATTTTTTAGCAGACCCAACCGCATTTGAGGAGCCGCTATTGGACAGCACAGTCACAATTGTTATAGGGGAAGATTCCACGTCTGAGGTTGAGCTACTGGATATCATTCAGTATGGTTTGGGAATCGTAAATCCTTCATCAAAGTGGACATCTAGTTCGGGCGCAGTGGCGGATAATGCACTGAGTGCTTGCATAAAAGCTGCGAGGACCAGGAGATATGACCTCGCAAGGATCGTGAGAGAGGTCATTGGCTTTGAAGAGGGACGGAAAGATTGAATATCTGAAAATTGGAATGTGATGGAAACGAAGTCCGCCTACTCATCAATCAGCAGTATCCCAGAGAGAACACAGTGACAGATGCTTTATGGACAACGATAGTCGTTGAACAAGCAGATGGGATTCACACTCTGCTTTTCTCCGAGATGGTGAATTGGTTGTTGCCAAATGCTGAACATTTGATCTGTATTTGATCTGTGTGGGGATATAATGAAGAGAGATCCGACAAGCGTGATTTTTCACCCTACGACTCCACCTAGTAATAGTGACGATTGGTGTCAACCATCGATATGCATCTAATTGTTGTCAGATGCTATCTATATCCTTGATGAAGTGGGACATTAGTAAACCTTGGTGACTGGTGTCAATTCAGCCGCGGTGCTTCTGTGGTTTAGATGTGAGAGATTACTCTTTCCCGTTTCTCTTGGTCAACCATTTGTTCAACGGAGTGACTTCACTAGACGCATGTAATAAATTGAACAAGAAAAAAGACTCCCCTAGACGTAATTAAAGCTCAGGTTCTGTTTCTCGATGAATAGAGACAAGCAATTCAATGATGATGCCAGTGTTGCAAGATAATTTACTCAGGGTGATTTTACTAGCCAATTTTTAGGATCTTAATCTTAAAGCAAGCCAGTGCAATGCACAGGGTAGCCCATCTCAATTTCTTGGTTCCTATTTATCGGGTCTGATCAGTGAAATGGACTACAGGTCGTCTCACTATCTATTTTTCTTTCCATTGATCTAGGATC
>Ga0153966_100211_pt1 | contig 33411 bp, 33 predicted proteins | sample TSFL050MetaG_FD_104738 | JGI IMG/M metagenome (GOLD analysis project Ga0153966, IMG submission 104738) | Attine ant fungus gardens microbial communities from Florida, USA - TSFL050 MetaG | ecosystem: Host-associated > Fungi > Mycelium > Unclassified | place: USA: Florida, Paynes | collected... | reverse complement strand
GACTGTTGTTGCAGGTTGTAAGAGTGCGAGCATCGAATACAAGGCTATACGATGATCTGGCCCAGTTGATCTACCTGCCTTGGGCAATGCAAGTACATCATGGACGGTGAGTACCCCATGAGCGTTTGCAGAACCACAGATAGCGGAGAATAACTGAATAGCGGATGTACGAACAAGAATGTTGCTTGATTTTGAATTATTGATAATTTGAGTAAGGATGCGTTGAAATAGAAACTCCTCGAGGAGGTGGGGGTAGAACTGAAAGAAGGAAGTGATCGTATCCAAGGCAACTTCTGGCGAGCGGACCAATGCTTTTTCGATTACAGGCAGGTGATCAGCTTTGAGGGAATCGGGGGTGACGTATATCGCAATGAAGTCTTCGAGAGATATCTATAAGGGAGCCCAAGATCATTCACTCTCGTCTCCTTTCGCAAAATAGCCATGATCAAACATACTAAAACATGAATTGGAATAGGTGTTCTGGACATGAGGATGAGTGAGGTGTAAATGGTAGTAATTTCGACCTGACACACATCCCGTGAGCAGATAGCTTGTTACCGCAGTTGGAACTCACCTGAAGTTCCTTGGGTAGCCGTTCATTGGCAGGAGCGGTCATATGCTTGAGTCTGGCGAGAACGGCTACTGCCACTCCGATCAACGAAATGAAATGGATTGGATTCTGGGATGCATCGGATTTGACAAGCGCCACCAAGTTCAAAATCACAACCGGTATTGTCGAGTCTGACTGTGTTATCTGATAAGACCTTTCAAAGAAGCTTGAAATTGCTACACTCACCGACCGCAAAGCACGTCTCGTTCTAGACAATGCTCCCTTCTTCAGTGTCTCTTTTGCTTTCGATGATTCGAGAATCATATCCAATAGCAATGCGATTGAATTAACAAGTGCCTTGAATGACGATGTGGAGGAGAACTGTTCATTTTCCTTGACACAAATGGCATAGATTCCACAACACCAGCTGAGAAGGACAAAGAGGTTTGCGGGTGCAAGAGAACTATACCCTGTTTAGATCAATGCCATGACGATTATCGTACCATCCAGACTCACTCTGCAGAGTTCCTCTGAGCATATCTACCTACTTCTGTCGCCAACCAGCCGATAATTTGCTCAGTCACACCAAAACTATTTTCCCTTCTCTCATCTTGGAGGACGAGTTCTATCCATACAGCCTCAACAGCCGTTTGGGACTTCTCGTCTCCGTATCGAGGGTACGTCAGCCTGAGCAACTGGAAAACGTCGAGGATTTGTGAGAGACCTAAATCTATGCGATGGACATATCAGTCAGTGCTTATTACAGCGATAGCTACATTTACACATACCGACAGACTTCACGATGCTCAAAACTTCTTCTAAAAATGCGATTCTTCCTTTGACCTTTTCAATCAACAACTTGTTCCTCGCATATTCCAGTGAAACATCCCAATCCTCTAAAACACGCTCCTTCGTCCACGGACCATCTTTTCCAAATACATCATCGTTCTCAGCCATTGTCGCTGCGGTGCTCTGCGCGGCCCAGGATGCAATATCGAAGGATGTGAGTGAAACCACTGGCCCGACTTTTGCCTCCTGTTTTCGGAGTTTTGCAAAGGTTTGTTTCTTCGACGATGGCAGATTGTTCAATGGATCGTTGAGTGACCCACAAATTAGTGTTTGTGTCAGTGAATTCAACTTGGATTTCAGTCGTGAGAAGAGGTTGATGGAGTGATTTAGTGATCTCTTACACTATGTGATTCTTCGAGCTCAGGGGCTTTCTCACATGCGGGTACAGTTATGGGACACCTATCAAAAGATACATACTTCTTTGAAAATATAATATAATACTCGAAATGACAGGAAATTAGAAAAATGTGCAGATTGTCGTGAAAATGGCTCCGTAAAAAGTGGATAGGTGGAATTGACGGTAAGGAAACGTAGTCGAGGTTATGCGAAGGATTGAAAACTCAAATTCTGGGCAGTGGGGAACAAAATGAAATTCATCTGGTAGCAATACTGTTGCATAGTGTGTCAGGAGTTGAAGACAGTTGGTAAGTCGCGACAGTTCGTTCCTGGCCGTAGGCAGGTGGAGGGTGCGGTAAGATGCTGTCACCCATCTCGAGGTCGTGATCCCTAGCATCATAACCGAGACGAATCATTTGTGCCGCTCTTGATTCCTGTGCTTTATATTCCATTATAGCTGAATTCGAGGTTTCTGAAGTGCCTCTTTGGAAATTGTGACTCGAGAAAAATGTTGTTCGAACAGATGCAGGAGAGGGATGAGGGTCGGAAATACCGCTTGGTAAATATGGTTCGTTTGGTCGTGCGAAGTCCCATCCTCCGTCAAGTCGTCGTATGGCTATTCGCCCGAGTGTGGGACCTGAGCATAGAAAACTCAGAATTCCAAGGAATACGATGAAAGTCGAAACTCACGATAATAGCTATGTCCCTGTCCCTCGGTTCTTTGTGTACCGAAATGTTCAATCTTCGGTGCTGGATAATTTGTATCTCCCAATGAACCTTCCTGTCCTTCTCTACCACTTCTTTGTCGGCTGTGCCTACGCAACATCAAGAAAACAGCCCCCACGAATAAAATCAACCCAGATACACCGATGACCGCGCCAATGATTGTATTCCGTACATCATGCTTTGACAAGGAGGTGCCAACACTGGATGATGTTGTGACCGCTGACGTAGAGTGGGTCGTAGAACTTGATGACATGAATGTCTATACTCTGAATGTCGTCCTGCACACAGAGTTTTGTACATCGAAGATTGACGGATATTTTATGAATAAAAATTTGTAAAAGTAGAATTTTGCAGCGGCAATCCCTATAATGAGACCTTTACAACAAGGAAAACGAAGGAAGGCATACCTAGGGAATAGCGAAGCTGCAAGAATGACTCGTGCACCGTGAACAAAAGGAGCGACGATCACGACAGGCCGTGTCGAAAGAAAGAGAACGTAGAATCAAGGTCTCAAGCATATTTGTTACTAGTTCAGCGCCAAAACTTGCGGGGACCGAAATATAGTTCAGGGATTTGATCAGAACTGTCAGGAGGACATCAAGGATGCATTTAAGAACCTCCTCGGAGAGTGAGGGAAAAGGTAGACTGTGTCAATTCTAAACAAAGCCGAGTGGTTAATCGACTATGTGATCCAGAAAAAGGTCAATACAAGCTCTACGAGAGACAAAAACCAGTAAGAAGATTCTAGCCCCCTGAGTGTATGTGGTGGATGAATGATGGATCAGTTGGATGAAGCGCGAGATGAAACCTCAGTCACCATGATACACGGAACCCGGTTGGCTGGATGTTCTGACAGCTATTGAGTTTCTCCATTCCGTTCCCTCGTTTGATATCAATTTTGTCCTGCAGAAACTGTAATCTGAAGCAAAAATAAACTGCAATCGTGGTTAGAAATCTTCATGATCCACCTTCTTCACAAATTGGTTAGCTTGAGATATTGCTGCTTACTTTGCGTATTACAAAGTGTTTGTTGAAAATATATGACGCTACAGTGACTGAGATGGCAATTTCATCCAAGTGCGCCATCAAGGACATTATTTATCATTTGACCTCAACCAGGTGATTTTTTAGGATGCGCTCTCTGTAAAATGAACAGTGCTTTCATGCCAGCAGCAGAAATTCAGAGGTGATTGGAAGCAGATCATCACTTACGGGATGACTTAGAAACCCTGAAAATTGAACCTGGGTGTAGTGGCATGCTCTAGCTTGGACAAATCTTGATACATAGTCGGACGACTTGAATGTTATGGCAAGGCGTGTAATAGCGATGGTAATTTCGCAAGGTGCATGTCAACAATCCTTCGCTCTTGCTGACAGTAGCTCGTTAGCCGTCGTCACCTGGAAGCTGGACCCTCATATGCCTGGCAAATGCAGCTCGATCTTCAAGATGTATTTGGGGAGTGACCAGAGTAATTTTGGTATACTTACCCAAAACCCACTAGTACTTCTCTGTTTCATCCTCGTCTACTACATGAAAAATATCACTACAAACTGTGAAAATTTGTCGGCAGTTCTTATGCTACATCTACAGTACATCCAACTCTAAGAGTTTAACTTCACTCTGAGACATAGAAACCGGGGCAAAAACTCGACCGTCAATTCGGCGCATTGAGAAGTAGCCTCCGATCACCCACTCTTCAATAGCAGTGATGTGACTCATGATATATCCGAGGCTCCACCCCTTTCTGAGCATCGCAATAACAAGGCGGTGTTGTCGTTGGGATACAATACACCACGCGACATTCTGAAACAGGCGCACTTGACACAAAGCGACACATATGAATTCATTGAACTACAGCATCAGCTCTTTTGAGTTCTCATTTACTTCAATAACACATTGTCTGATGGTTGAGAAGATGTGATAGTGGTAACTGAAGAGGGGTGAAGGAAGTTGTCAAACCTCACACAGAAGTTAGTCCAGTCCAGCTGTGTGTAGTCTACATCATATCAAATATTTCACATGAAATATGATTGAGTCAAGGTGTTGTGTAATGGGAAGTTGATAAAATTTCAGTCAGCAAGATGGCTGAGCTGTTGAGACTTGAACACAGAATGTCACATGATGACAGAGAGAGAGAGAGAGAGAATTCTGTATTTGTATACCGCAACAAGCAATCAAGTGCTAAGACGCGGTGGGTGGGATACATAGCGGTATACTACTAACTACACCCAAGCTTCGGGGGGGACAGCTGGAGTTGTTCCGAGTCGGGTGTGGATGTTGGTGGTGGAGAAGTTGGGTCCTTTGTGGGATGGTGTAGGTTGGGAGTGTGTGGGTGTGCAACAGTGGTATAAAGTGGTTCTCGAGGTTTAGCTTGGGGTTTGTGAATCGGTCTCGTGAGAGGCCTGTCTGTCATGTGGGGTGTAGATCGTGTTGGAGGGGACTGGCCATTCTTTGTGAATGCCCCAGAGTTGTCGAGGAAGGATATCAAGGCCTTTATGCCTTCCTTGGTGCCGAGAAGGTCAGGCAGGTACAGTATTTGTGATACTTTGCGTAGGGTATTGCGATGTCTTTCGTAGATTGGGCAAACTTGGATGATATGTTCGCGTGTCTGAATTGGTTCTCCACATGGGCATGCTGGGTCTGCTGAAGGGACAAATCTGTGGTAGTATTCCCCTGAATAGCTGTGTCCTGTTCTGCATTGTAAAAGGCGTCCAAAAAGCTCCCTCTTGTCTGCTAGTCCTAGAAAGTGGGGTGTAGGGCAGAGAGATGGTGATATTCGGTTTGCTGTTGCCCAGCTGCCTTGTTGTGGGGAGGAGTTCCTCCATAGGGTGGTCCAGTCTCTTTTTAGGTGTTCGTGTGCATGTCGGATGTTATGTGTGATTGTTGGTTCTGATGACGAGGGAAGCAAAATTGCTTCTTTAGCTAGTTGGTCTGCTCGTTCGTTTCCTGGGATGTCTGAATGGCTTGGACACCATGCGACTCTGAGGGTGTTGACTGGGTTCTTTTGGAGCCATCGTAGCATGTGTTGGTAAAAGGTGTAGGCTAGTAGCTGGCCTTTATGGGGTTTTGGGTCTGGAACTGTCTTGATGGCGGCAGCATTGTCTGCATATATGTGGATGTGATGGATTTTGGGCAAGGATTCTGCTTTTGTGATTGCGGTCCTTAGGCCTATTACTAGTCCAGTTAGCTCAGCGTCGTATACCTCTGCCATGCCACCAAGGCCTATCCTCTGTTTGAAAATTTCATTTCCCTGGTGAAATCCGACTGCTGCTGCACCTGTTCTTCTAAATCTCTGGCCTACTGTCTTCTGTGAGCCATCGGTGTAGACTACGATGTGGTTTGGAGAGGTTTTTAGGGAAGAGACATAGTGTAAGTGTTCTGATATCGCTTTGTCTCTCTTGGTTGGTTCATCTTGGATTGTAACCCTATTAGGGTAGTCAGTATGTGTCTTTCGCCATGGAGGGAGGAGGAAGGGGAACACTCGTTCGTGGTTGTGAGCTGTATGGGCTGCTATCCAATGTAACTGGGTTGTTCCTCTAGAAGAAAGGTTAGTTTCTTGTCTCGGGGATGAGTGTTCTGTTTGGGTCCAAGCTGGTGGGAGGCAATGGATGACTGGGTTTGTTATACTTAGCCTGTTTAGACGAATTCCAGCTTTTCTCTCCAAATAGTCTAGGTGTAGGTGGATAGGGGGTATTGTTGCTTCAATTTCTAGGGCCTGGATTGGTGTAGTTCTGAATGCTGCACAGATAATCCGAAGTGCCCGGTTTTGAACCCGATTGAGTGCTTTGGCATGTGTTTCTTTCTTGGTCCACCAGATTGCACTGGCATATGTTATGATAGGTAAAACACATGTTCTATACAATGTGCGTAGGTTCAGGTGAGAGAGGCCTCATATAGTGTTTGATAGCATAGCTATACATCCAAGGGCTGTTTCGGCTTTGGCTGTGAGCTTCTTTATATGGTCATTGAACAAAAGTTTTCTGTCAAAATGGATACCTAGCCAGCATATTGATGAGGTCACCAATGATGACAGATGTGATTGGGTTGGACATTCAAACCTCATCTTAACTAAAGTCAAGCATAAAATGTGCAAGCAATAAGAAAAAGATTCAATCCAGCAGTTGTGGAAATAAACTTTACAGCTCTGAATTGTTTTTACTCATGCTAAAAAGTCGCTAAAAAGTCTCACATCCACCTTCTCAATCATATTTTATATGGTCTCCCAAGGGCAAGTTATTTTTTTTGGCAATGTTCAAGGAGGATAAGAATAAGATAACCACAAATCACATTTGAATCATTGTTCCTGCTCTTCTTCTAGTTCGTCTCAAAGTGGAACATGGCGTAGCCATATTGAGACTATATGACGAGTCTGGATGACTTGACACGTGTGATGGCACCAATGCAAGCGGTGACTTGACGAATGTGCGCCGTGTGATTTGTGGACACAAACCAACATTACTATTTTCAAGCTCAAACTATGACTAATTGCCTTGTGAAAGGCTAATTGGAGAGTCAATCAGAATTCCAGTCTTTAGCAAGGGCAGTTTGGAAATCAGAGGCTACTGGATTGAGCGCTGAATCTCCAGATTTCGCCCGATACGGTGACCAGATTTTGACTGCAAAGCCACATGCTGCCTGAAGCTGTTTTTTGACTTGAGCAAGCAACGGTGGATATTTTTAGATACACGTGCATGACCGACATTCCGACCTCCGACATCTCACCACTTTGAACAGAATACATGTTTTCCAGGACGCTGCTTAATGGGAAAACATATATACTACCTACTCATATCTCGAAACACTCAAAGTCCCCTACCCTTGCAAGGCTAAGCTCGTCTTCAATTCGTCGTCATCCAAATCCTATTCCAGCCAGCTTTCTCCGAGGCGGCACGTCCAAAGGCATCTTTCTCAAGCATGCGCACCTACCTTCATCTAGAGCCGATTGGAAACCCATATTTTTGGGGATAATGGGATCTCCGGATCCTGATTTTGGCCGCCAGCTTAATGGCATGGGAGGAGGCGTGTCAAGTCTATCCAAAATTTGTGTTGTCGAACCGCCGACGCCGGAACAACGATCAGAGTACAGGATAGACGTCCAATATACATTCGCCCAGGTTGGCATTAGGGATGGTACCGTTGACTACTCGGGTAATTGTGGTAACCTTACGAGTATGATCGGTGCTTATGCGCTCGACGAGAGGATCTGCTCCCCCAACTATGATGACATGGGAAGGGCTAGAGTGAGGTGCTTTAATACCAATACCAAGAAGATAATCGATATAACTTTTCCCGTATCGGAGAAGGGCTCACCGGTACTCGATAACCCAGAGGCAACTATTGCTGGAGTGCCTGGCAAGGCGTCACAGATCGTTTGTGAATACTTGAACCCATCGGGAGCACGTACGGGTGAACTCCTTCCCTCTTCAAATGTTATAGACACGCTTTCTTTCCAAAATCATGATGGTCAGCCTGCCAGCATTACAGCCAGTCTCATTGATGCCACAAATCCGAGTATCTTTATACACTGGGACGAACTTGTCAAACTTGGCCTCGACGTTGATAACTATGTCATTGGAAAGGAACCTTCCTCGTTACCGACAACGAGCACGCTCGAAGCGATCCGCCAACAAGGCGCATGCGCCATGAAACTCGATCCCACCGCACAAGCACAACCGAAGATCGCCTTTCTCAGCGTACCCTTTTCTGACTATGACTATGAAAACAGAGTCGACGTTGTTGTACACGCCCTTTCTATGGGAGTATTGCACAAAGCTGTACCTATGACGCTAGGCCTTTGCCTAGGGGTCGCAGCAAAAGTGGAAGGCACAATAGCTTGGCAGATTGTCCAAAGGGCGCGACAAAAATCCGGTTCATATAACGATCTCATACGGATCCATCACCCGGGAGGGACAGTCGATGTTGGTGCAGTAATGAATGCGAATGGAAAGGTTGAATGTGCCCAAGTCGTCAGGACGGGAAGGAGGCTTATGAAAGGGGTTGTATGGTGGTGAAATCGGCTGGGTTGTCGCCCTTGATTCTATGTGGTTCATCCCGAAGTTTCACTGATGTTCCCGAGAATTATGATAATTAGCAATCTCTTCATCTTTTGCTGTCCATCAGATACCGTCCCGAAGTGAACCACGCATCCAAGTTTCCATATCCGAAGTCTCGGCGAACTGCTTTTCACTTCATCACCGACATTGCTTCCGCGATTTGGTGATATGTTCACTATGGTCTTATTCTAGCCAATTGATAGTTTGACCGAAATTGACCAGTCTGCTGCTAGGTCACATTCGGACTTGACAGCGGATATATCGGCAAGATGCCGAGATCTTCTCGATCTTCTTGGTGCCTATGCTGCTTCGCTCGAATGTTTGATTCCAATCACGTGAATCTCACTTGGAGGATTCCGGGATTTCGGTGGACGCCGCATTGGCGCATAGACGTTGTTTCATGAATCTAAACTATACGTTCCTTAACCTGTATAGTGTTTGCCGAGGTGACAGGCAATTGACCGGTAGTAGTGCAACCATCCACTCAAGTCAGGAGTATCCTCGGACCGTTTTTCATGAGCACGGTGCTGCTCAACCGTAATCTGTCGACCAAGTTAAGAGATTGTGTTCAGCATATTTCAGGGAGGAAATTGACATATATGTCAATTCCTCATTTTCATACAAGGTAAATGAATCGTTTATGATCTTTGTGACTGTCTTGCATAGAGTGTCTACACACCTAGTTTTTCATTGGCCGGCGAAATATCGGCGATGGAAGAGGTGTGCGGGTCCGTCAGATTGGTGAACAGGAGTGCACAATGTAGGTCTCGGTTATATAAGGAAGTTGGACCCTGATGCTAATTTTCGTGCTATATCACTCAAGATCACGCACATACAACTTTACCTCTTCTTGTCTGATTCATTGGATATCTTAAAGTTGACAATTTGCGTTACCAAATGACGCAGTTTCAAATACTTGTTGGATCGTACACTGATGAAATTTACACCCTCTTGTTCGATGATGCTAGGGGCAGTTTAGACGTAGTGTCGACAGTAAAAGTTGGTCATCATCCGCCATGGATTGCATTTCACCCTAGTGATCACTCTATCGTCTTCACTGTGCTCGAACAATCTGATGGTACCGCGATGGCATTGAGGTTCGATGAGGAAGGCAGAGGAGAAGTAATTTGCAAAACAGAAAGTGGTGGAAAGGATCCCTGTTCGTTGGTGGCTACTGCGGATGAGCTTTTGATTGCTAATGTAAGTGACACGTAGAAGAAAAATACCTTTGCGCTGTTTTCGCTAGCAACGGGTTCATGATTCTGACGTTTCACATCAACGATTGTAGTATTCTTCTGGTATCCTTGGTTTTATTCCTCTGGAAAAGTCGGCACCGTTCATCTCAACATCATCACGAACTCGAAAACTCCAACTGCATGGAGCTGGGCCGAACAAGGTTCGCCAAGAAGGCTCACACCCACATCAAGTTGTCTTTCTGGATGAAACCGACGAACTCCTCGTTCCTGATCTTGGTACCGACCAAGTTCGACGTTTGAAGAAAATATCAGATGGTACTTGGGTCCAGCATGGTCACATCAACTATGAGCTAGGTGGTGGACCTCGCCATGTCGCATACCACAGTGTGTTCCCTCGACAAATCATGATAATTAAACCACTCACCTCGGCGAATCAGATGGCGAGCTATTTACGCTTCTTGAGCTCTCAAACAAGCTTGTCCGACACATATTAACCCTCCCCCCCGGTCTCCCCAAGTTCATTGCCTCGACTTCAACAATATCCTGCCCTCCCCCTGGACCCAATGATATGCTTGCCGCAGAAATCCTTATTACTAGATCCAGCTCCTCATTCCCCACACCCTACATTTATATTTCAAACCGCAACGACCCCTCTCCTCACGGGGACAGTCTGTCGATCTTCGACTTTACCTCTAATTCGAGTCTTGGTAAACCTGAATTGATTGCCGAGGTCAGGACAGGACTGAGTCACGTAAGGGGTATCCTTTTCGGCGGCTCGGATGACAAGTACCTGGTCGCTGGAGGTGTCAATGGTGGGGGAGTTAAGATTTTTGAAAGAACTGACGGTGGTAGACGATTGAAGGAGGTGGCCAGAAATGAATTTGTTTCGGCGCCAACGGGATTTCTGTGGAAATAAGGCCGTGTCGGAAATATTTATACTGTACTAGTCTGTATAGGTCACATCCAAACCTCCCTCCTACATGCCTTCTGTTGATAAACCCCTGAAGCTGGGCCTCGCAGTCTAGTTTCTCCGTGTCTTAACACCAATTTCCTTGTTGCGAGAATAGAAAAGTACATGTCACGTGTAAAGCTGCAGAGCCGTCTGGTCGGCCGAGACCACAGATATATGTCGGATTCTATTGAAGCTCATCAGTCTCTGCACTGTGTAAACCGCAGATGTTCCGTTCCGTGTCTAGATCGTGAGTGCCTTTGACTTTGCGGTGAAAGCAACTCAGTTTCCTTGATGCCAGATTTGCCACTATCTCCAATAAGTACGGCAAACCCCCGTTGGATGGCATCCTTGTGCTAGAATTGGGCCAGCTCATTGCAGGACCGTTTTGTGGTCAAATACTATCGTGAGTCCTACTTCTTCAGCTGCTTCATTTATTTCTAACATTTCTCATCAAGGCAGTTTGGCGCTGAAGTTATCAAAATCGAACCTCCGAAAACTGGTGATCCCCTGCGCGTTTGGCGTGAGCTGGATGTCGATGACGTAAGTCCGTGGTTCCGGAGTCTGGCGAGAAACAAGAAGAGTGTTGCGATAGACCTTCGTAAACCCGAAGGGCGGGAGTGAGTTCAGCGTGGTCAATGCTCGTCGTTCTGTTCTTCACGACTCCAGTCTTGTTCGTCAATTAGCAATTCAAAGTCATGTGCTCGTTGAGAATTTCAAACCAGGAAGTACGTTGCCTCTTTTTATTACCTCACAAACCAATGACTTGATACTCAGCTATTGAACGTTGGGGACTCGGGCCGGAAGATCTCCAGCAACAAAATCCTTCCCTTATCTTCACCCGTGTGAGCGGTTACGGTCAGAACGGACCCTGGGGTCCTCTCCCTGGATATGCTTCAGTGGGCGAAGCCCAGGGTGGCTTCCGCTATATTAATGGCTTTTCCGATGCGTTGGGTGGACTATCAGGACCACCAGTGCGCCCAAACATCAGCTTAGGGGATACCCTTGCTGGTATGCAAGCTATGATAGGAACAGTCAGTGCTCTGTTCTGATTTGGTTTCCCTTTGATGCCTAATGAGCTGCCGATGCAGCTCCTTGCTTTATACCAACTCCAGACAAATCCAGGAACCCCTGGAAATATTGTCGATGTCAGCATTTTGGAGAGGTACTTTTGATCTATCCGTATAAGCTAAACTTTCATTAATTATCCAGTATACTGAATGTTATGGAAGGGATAGTCTCGGAGTACGATCGCAAAGGAACGGTCTGTACTTTGATGCTGACTGCCGACTTGATATTGACCCTTTTGTTCTAGATACGCGGTCCTTCTGGCTCATCTGTCACGGGCATCGTCCCAACAAATGCCTATCCATGCCTGCCATCACCTGACACGCCTACAATCCCCTGCTACGTAGTTGTTGCAGCCAATGGGGACTCGATGTACAAACGAGCGATGGAAGTCATCGGGCGACCGGACCTAACTGGTCCGGAGTACCAACAAAATCAAAATCGAGTGGAGAAACAAGCCGAGATTGAAGAAGCTATCCGCGGGTGGACAGAGAAACGTTCAGCGGAAGAGATCATACAAAAGATGAGACAAGCCAATGTTGCCGTAGGACAAGTGGCGAATGTCAAGGATATCATGGAAAATGAACAAATCCAATCAAGAGGGGCTATCCAGGAAGTTCAGGTGCAAGCAGCTGATGGCCAGACCTGGCCACTCAAAATGCAAGGCACGTTCCCTATGCTCCGTGGTGTGGATCCAAAACCGAGATGGGCTGGTCCTAATCTGGGAGTCCACACACATGAGGTGTTGAGGGATAAGCTTGGTCTCGGTGACGATGTGATATCAAGGTTGAGAGCAGATGAGATCATTGGATAGTGGAAGATGATCTCGCATTCTGTGCGACGTCTTTTCTGATTGTACATACATCTTCATATGGTACTTCAGACTTCGAAGGGTCGAAGCACAGCCTGGTCTTCTGTAAAATCTGTATCATTGTTGACCTGTCCATTCCGTCCCACATAGAGCATAATCTATCTCCTCCACCTTGAGCTCCATCCAAGCTTGAATCAATTGTCCGTCACCCAGTCATACCCATAAGTGGGTCTTTCAAGTATGACCTCCCGAATGTCGGATGCATTTGAACCTTACATGCAAACCTTCAAGCGCCTCTGTTCCCTCATTGCTGTCCTCATCTTGACCATGGTGATGGTGTCCGGAACATCGCACCTGTAAGAGGGCAGGACTCATGATCCCCGTCGTGCCTGCAAGCCTATTCCTGCCTGTATTTGCAATGTAGTATCACAGTGAACCTCATAGAATCCTTTCTGTAGCGAAATGTGATTAAGGGCTCTCACAGAGTGCAATACGTAGTTTGTCAAGGGTCATTATTTCAGTTGAGGTGAACGTTGTTCAACCCGAAAACATTCTAGAACTTTTGGGGTGTTTGACTGTTTGTCCTCCAGGCATCATGTGCTCAAATACGCTAGGGTCTTCCTTAACACCTGCGCAGCACTCTTCGGAAGTCATGGATCGAGTGGGTCTCCTTTAGCGAGGTACCTCGTGCAAGCTCCATGAAATGAGCATTTAGCTGTCAGGTTCAGGATGTCAAATCTGGTAACTTTCTCAATACTCACAGACCATCAAGAATAGTCTCCTCCCAGAACCCTTGATGTCGAAACAGGTACTCCCGAGAATGAGAATGAGATGACAGTTTGACGCCCCAATTATGTTTGATTCGGGGGAAATTACCTTACTCAGAGTTGACTTCATGTTGTATGGGGAGAGCGGATCCATGACTGAGTAGGAGATAGAAGCATTGACTAAATAATTGAATCATGGATATTACAACATGCTCTGGTACGAGGTTGCCGCCTGGCGTAACGACTGATGTGAGAAGTGTAAGGTCACGCTCGATACCCGGACACGGTCGAGGTGCCACAACAACACGTCATTTGATGATGGTGTACGGTCGCTTCGACACTTCGTGGGCTCACTATAATTGCTTTTCAATCCTGCCAAATCTTTTTTGAGCGCTTTTCTCAATGATATCTTTATAGTTTTCCAAGCTCTACACGAGGTTTGTATGCTTGTGTCGAGTTTCATGTCTACAAATTTGAGAATTATGATAAGGGTGGTTTGTCGCAATGAAGCCGTTTTCTGTTATGTCCATACGACAAAAGAAGGTAAAAGAATCTTTGACCGTAGCCAAGGCAAGATTGGAAAAAGTATTTCTTCCATAGTCTACACTTAGCCAGGGGACCAGTGTAGGGCATACCAAGCTTGAGTTGGAGAAAGCTACGTAATAAAAACTAGGTTATTGGGAGCTGTATCAACTCCAATTAACAGTCCGTGGTGGTACAATCGATCCTTCAGCCAAGGCGGATCAAAATTTGATTCCGTCATCCGCCAACTACATTAGAAAACATCAGCGCAGATCACCTTGAGATTATAACCCAATCTGTATCTATGTCCTTGTTAACGTCTGAGAAGCCACAGTTCGATACGATGTTGTTACGTCCCACCTCGAAGTCTCGAGGCCTATATAACCTTCCCGCAGATAACGTTCCCAATCTCACATTTTAAGGACTATAACACTAGTTTTCTTAGCTGTCTTTCAAAAAATGACATTGCATCGCAAAATATCAGCTACCTCTATCTCGTCTCTGTTTGACACAGGAGACCTTCCTCACAGGTCAAGAACTTCTCAAGTCCCCGCCGCAGTTGGGCTTTCAAATCCTCAAATGTCCGGTCAACAGCGGCGTATGCTCGACCGAATCAATGAACTGCACAGTACCGGGTAAGAATCTACACTAACTTCAGTAAAAATTATCTCAATGGAATCATCAGAGTACAAGTCGATATCGACTTACCCCAGATTGCGGTAGTCGGAAACCAATCCGCTGGAAAATCCTCTCTAATTGAATCAATCTCGGGTATTACCCTCCCGCGCGCCTCGGGAACCTGCACTCGTTGTCCAACAGAGTGCAGGCTCTCGTACTCGCCCCAGCCTTGGAAATGTACTGTATCATTACGCATAACGACGGATGCAAAAGGCCAGCCCTTGGGACAATCGAAAAACGAGATCTTCGGTGACCCTATCTACGATAAAAAGCAGGTTGAAGATCGGATTCGAAGAGCTCAACTTGCAATTTTGACCCCAGGGAGGCCGGCCATAAGTTTCTTGACAGATGACGAAGCTGTCGAAGGAAGTACCCTGACATTCTCGATGAACTGTGTCTCGTTGACAATTAGTGGACCTGATGTGGCGGACTTATCATTTGTCGATCTTCCGGGTACGTACGACAGGACCACGAAGGACAGTGAATGTTGATATGAGGATATAGGTTTAATCGCCAGTGTGGGCCATGGCGGCAATTCAGGTGACATCAGACTCGTCGAGGGTCTTGTGACTAGGTATATCAAGAAATCCAACTGCATCATTCTTTTGACTGTCGCATGCGAGAGTAAGTCGACAAGCTGGTGTCTTGAGTCCGATGCACTCACCACAGACTACTTTAACAGCCGATTTCGAAAATCAAGGGGCGCATCAGCTCGCCAAACAATTTGATCCAGAGGGCAAGCGAACTATTGGTAAGTCCCTGTCATTCTCATCACCTGTCCGTCATCCTCTTAACGAGCCATTTGTATTTGTATACAGGTGTCTTGACAAAACCTGACCGCATTCCTATCGGTGAGGAACAGAATTGGCTTGGATTCATCCGGAACGAAAGGGAACCACTCCAAAACAATTGGTTCTGTGTAAAACAGCCATCGTCAAATGACCTCAAGCAAAACTGGACTTGGATGCAAGCGAGACAAAGAGAAGCGGAATTTTTCTCTGGTACAAGTCCCTGGAACGAGCTAGAAACTGTCTATGCTCGATACCTCAGAACAGAGAACCTCGTCACAAGGTTAAGTCAAGTGTTATCAGACCTGATTGGAAAGAGGTATGTCATCTGACCCGATATGAATATTTGTGCCCAGAATCTGAAATAGAAGATAAGGCTTCCAGAAATACAGCAAGAAGTCGAGGTCATGATAGCAAGAACCTGCCAACAAATTGAGCACTTGCCGAAACCTCCACCACAGAATGCTCTAAACGAGGTCGCAAAACTTATCAAGGATTTTGACGCCGACATTCGACGACATATCGAGGGCGTCCCATATAAGGAGGGTATTATACAGCGAATTCGTGTTCCGCACGAAAAATTTCGCCGTGCAATCCATGCGACTGCGCCTGATTTTCGACCCTTCGATCGACCAAAGGACTCAGAGATATGGATTGAGGCATCACCATATAATCATATGGAGAGGGAATATAGCATGAATCATTTTTCATCTCCGAACCATGCAATGAAGGATGCGTCATTGTCGAAGCCGGAATTTTTGTGGATCGAAGAAGAAGAGGACTCTCAACAAGCAGAACTGGCCCCTCGTGCAACATTACAAGATGAACATGAATTATCACAAGATGAACATGAAGTATTACAAGATTCAGCAGTGATATACATTGACGAGGTCCAGCGCCGCATGAAAGAGTAAGTCCACTTGTTTCACTTGATCAGTTCTGAAATTGACTCATAACTTCAGGTCCATCTCCCGTGAGCTTCCGGGATATTTTTCATTCATCGTCGAGCGCGAATATATCCAACAGACTTTGACGAAATGGAATAAGCCAGCCATACTCCTTTGCGAGGATGTATACCGTATCCTCATTGATCATACCCATAAGCTCATACACCAGCATTTTTCATCCTTGGGGCAGGGAATGCTTGAACAGCAGATCAAGTGAGTGCAAACATAATACAACCTGGTGTCCAGGTGATAACAAAATAGTTAGGTTGATCATGCATGAGTATCTCGGGTCTTGTCTTGAAGCGGCAAAAAAGAAGATTTCTTGGCTGATGGAGATTGAATCTGATCCTTTTACACTCAATAATCATTATATGTCAGACTATAAAGAGAAGTTCTTGACGTATTACCGGCGCGTCCGCCAAGACGCTCGGATCAAGAACGGTGACCTCGGTGGCGCAAATATGGGCAGGCAGGAAAATGAACGTGTAACGGCAGATGCCCTGAGCCTCTTGGTCAGGCTAGGATATGAAGTCAAAAAGCAAGACTTAGACAAGCTTCTCATGCAGGATACAATGGGACCGGCTCTGGCAGTCATGGCTTCAGTCAGGGCGTACTTTCAGGGTATGCTTATGTGTGAGTCCAAAAATTATTCTTCCGGCTGAAAGATATGTTCCTAGTGGCGTACAAACGTTTTGTCGATCATGTCCCGATGGCTATCGACCATGAGTTGGTTCGGGGAGGTAAAGTCGATGTTTTTCGTCTCTTATGGACAAGATTAGAGCTTGATGGAAAAGATGCGCATGAGAGATGTAGGGGCTTTGCTCAAGAGGCAGCTCATATAGCGGATAGGCGTGAGGAATTGCAGAAGAAGCTTGAGAGGTTGACCGAGGCGATCAAACATCTGATTGGTTGATTTGCTTGACTCGTGTAGTTTTCTACCAAGACAACGAATTAGAGTTTTGATTGCTCTTCAGATTTTAAATACGATAAACGTGGCATGCAGGCTCCTCAACGTCTCTCAGTCACCATAGATATTGACACCAGCCTTAAAAAAAAGAAGACCCACCTTTGACCTTATTCCGTGCACCTTTTTCATGACCGACTCTCGCAATGATCTTGAAAAGCTTATTTGTCTTCTGTTCTCCTACTGCTCGGTGATACCCTATATTCTTGATGTAAGCCGGTTTTCGTTGCCTTTGGCCTGCTCACAAAGAGAGTTGGACCTTTTGAGCAGTCGAGGCAGTCGAGGCGGGGCAGTGGCTCGCCCGTCTGCTTCCGTTTTGCCTTTATCTGTGGTAAGCAACCTCCTTCTCATCGTTCTCCTCTTCCTCTCTGCTCCCCTCATTCATGGCTCCCTTCTCTTCCTCCCCGACTTGTCATGTACCCGATACTTCGTGATGTTTTCATCCTGCCACCAATTGTCTCTCTAGCAACTTATCTTACCTCGTCATCGTAGGAAGAACTTCAATTCCATTTCCTACTTGAACGTCTGAAACTGTTCGTCGAACGAAGAGAATCAGAGTAGCCGTGATTAATGTACATTGCTTGTACTTGTGTACTTTATCTCTCTCAATACACTCGTCCGATATGACACCTATGCGCCGACATCGATCTCTGCGAGGTAAGGGGTCTGCTACTCCAGGTGTTTCCAAGATCAAATCTACATTGCGACAAACACGAAGGCTCCTCGCCAAAGTTAGTGGCAATATTTCTACGAAATGATGCACCTCTACTTACAATGTGCTCCACCAGGAAAAACTGGCAGCTGATGTTCGGGTTGAATCTGAGCGTCGATTAAAAGCCCTTGAAGTTGAACTGGCACAAGCGGAACATGCAAATAAAGAACGTGCACTGGCAGCGAGATATCATAAAGTCAAATTCTTCGGTAAATTAATCAGTGTTTTCATTGTTTCTGGCTCTACTCATGATTTATTCATTCCAGAACGTCAGAAGGTAACACGAAAGATTACCCAGACGGAGAGACGACTGTCGTCAGAAACTAGCGATGTTTCGAAAAAGAAACTCGAAGCGACGCTCCACGAGCTCCGGATTGATCTCAATTATATTCTAGTATGCTAGCTACTATTCCTCACGTTTGAGTTGGTTGGTGACATTGAAATCATCCAGCATTATCCTAAATCCCAAAAATATATCTCTTTGTTCCCTCCTGAGGTCCGCCAGGGGGACACATCCTCGACACCAGCCACAGACAAAGCAGCCAAAACTGCTCAGACACGAGAAGAGATTCGCAGCTGGGTCCGGTTGTGTATGGAAAAGGGCGAGTTACTGATGGTGCCGGATATACACCAACCCCCCGAGTTGAAGTTAAAAACAAAACAAAAGGAGTGGAGGGATGTGGTAGACGTAAAGAAGCCCGATAAAACAAAAGCCAAGTCAAAATTTGTGCTTGAAGGGGAAGGAGATGCCATTGAACAAGATGAATTTTTTGGAGAAGACGATGAAGATTCCTGATAGTATGATATTGAAGACGGATGTTGGCTTCAGCTCTTAGGCATATTGATATCAAATACTGACTATGATTAATTAATGTTACTTTGATCTTCACAATTGTTTAGTCATTTGTAAGATCATAGAGGGAAAATTGTCACATGTATCTTCCCAAGCGACGACCATGAATGCACGACGTAACAGACGCGCACTGAGAGACATCAAAATCACATACGAGAATCTGGCTCGTGCGGATGGGTCCGCGAGGTTCAGCTCTGGTGGGGAACTAGCTTGGTGTTCTCTTGGTTAGTTTACTGAAATGTCAGAACTACACAGGTGATATCGTATCTCTGGCCGCTGTGTCTGGACCTATTGAAGTCAGACTTATGGCAGAGCAGGCCTCTCAGGCAACTTTTGAAGTCTCTACACGTCCTGCATCCCATGTACCTGCGACAGAGGCGAAATCACACGCATTAGCGATCCGTTCAGCTCTCCTGCCCAGTTTGATCCTGAACAACCATCCTCGATCGCTGATCCAACTCGTTGTACAGGCTTTGGTCTCTCCTCGCACACAATGGAAAGATCCTCTTCTTGCTTCCATGATCAACGCTAGTTCTTTAGCTCTCATGAATGCAGGTTCTGTACCGATGCGAGGTGTGGTCTGCGCTGTCGCGATCGGTCGTTCACCTGACATAGGCCTCATTGTCGATCCATCAGAAGAAGAATGCGTGGAACTCAATGCAGGGGGATGTTTTGCATTCTTGTTTGCTGAAGGCATAGGAAGTTGTATCGAGAGTGTCTGGACAACCTGGAGGTCGAAATCTGGTACTTTTGATGAGAAGGATTTCAACCACGCAAGGTCCCTCGCTAAGAGCGCTGCGCAGACTGTATACACTACATTCAAGTCAAGTGTTCCATACATGGGGATGATAGAGCCATTTGAGTTTGCTGCCAAAACGTGCTTTGAAAGCGATGACAAGATGGAAATATGATAGGTCGATATTCCACCTCTGAGTTCCTGTCATTTACTCACATATCGCACAGGGGTTTTGGGCCACTGTATTCCTGTCGTTGCACCCTTCCTTCTCCAGTTTTTGTCCTGCGCCTATGGATCTTATCGTTGTCAGATGGAGTAGCCGAAAGGCCCATGTCTCGATAGTCTGGCCCAGTCAATTTTGCACAGGGTCCAGTTGGTTGATGTGTGAACGTCACATCTACTACCCGTTCAACAGACTACTTCGATCATGGCACACAAGATTTGACACTGGCTGTCTAGAGACGATCGTATAGTTGTTACTCAGATCCCGTCATTTGTTTACACTGCATTCTTCCTGAGCTCGGTGCTGGGGAAAGTTTTACCTGATAACTAGGAAATTGTTTTGAAGTTTGACGGGGATATAATATGACAGAGTTACTTCATATTTGTTGATGTCCCAGGAGAAAGAAGGAAGCGTAGATATCGATGATCGTTAGTATTGAATGCACAAGTGGCTTAGAGAATGATTTGTCAATTTTCGGGACAAAACACGTTGAGAGTGATACTCCTTGGCCATAGCAGTGTTCGGCTTGGTCGAATGATGAATCCTACTACAAAATGTCTGACATGTTCTGTTGCTGAGTAGAAAGAAGCTTTCAAAAACTGAATAGTATCATGTGGCGTCCAAGTTATTCACCAAAGGCGAAGCATTAATGGTTCAAGCGATCATTTCAGAGCCACTTTCTTTCTACTTTCGTAACAAGTTTGGTTGATTATATGCCCTAATCTGTGGGTCTAGGACAATCCGTAGATTCATTAAAACAATCAAGTTCCATCCAACCCTACGTATGAAGATTCCGCTGATTCACTGCCATTCAATGTTTCAGAGATAGAAGATCTGCTTCTAGAAGAACCTGAGGCCATCGTCTTCACTACCAGTGAGAGTCGATTCCAGGTACCTGATCGAAACACATCCTCCATTCTCGATCCCCAGCACGCTGAGTCCACCGGTACATCTTTGGCCAGCCACCAAATGCACGTACCGCTTCATCAAAAATGTCTGGATTCAGGTCCTTACGAATAAAGAGCTGGAAGGATTTTTGCTGATCATAGACAAGAATATGGGAACTCTGACCGCCTAAAGGGATTTGTAGCTTGACCAGGTAGTATTTATTGCCATGTGTGTTTAGAGGCATACCGGTGCCTTTTTCCTCACCAGTTTGTTTATCGTTCATACCGGTTGATAGTAGATAGAGGCAGATTCCATTCCTGTGTTTCCTGGGAACCGATCAAGAACGACAGTACGCCAGGCACCTGAAGAAATGGCACGGCAAATGGACCGATGATCATTCCAATGTTGTCGTTGACAATCTTCTGCAGTATGAGAGGCCACTGGCACGGAGAACAAAGAGATACTGACCTTTGCCGCAGTACTGAACAGATCGGCAACGTACGCACTCCCATCTAGTAGGCTCTCCGCAAACAAAGCACCCAGTTGTCTTGCCAAGGCGACCGAGATCTTCCATAGCAAGCCAACTCGTCGGCAAAATGAAACTGGCAGTGTATTGACTATCAGAGATTTCTTTAGCGGATCTGGGGAGAGACGGCCTTGATTCTGCTTGAGTAACTGAAGTAGCAAGGTTTGTTCATCTGGGAATACATATACCGTGTCCGCTTGGGATCGGTTGGTGGCGGCATAAAAGTTTTCCGTTGCACGTTTGATTCCTACTTTTCTGGTGCTCATGATGACAGCGAACCCTACCACGAGGAGAGGACGGTTCTCTCCAACTGCATGGACCTCATGAATCTGTAGATGAATGAGTACGCCGAACTGCTCGCATGACCCTTGTCAAGTCAGACCCACCTTGATAGCAATAGCACTTGCTTTTCGATCTGTCAAGACGACTTCGCGTACCCTATATTCAATTTCTCTCCGAGCGCGATGATTGAACGGCACATTTTATAAAAGGCACCTGAAGTAATTCCTAGGTCAATACCGCCCCATATTCTCCTGTCCAAGCCTTGTACTATGGTATCATGTTCTTCCCACAGAGGATAAATCGCAGGATCAACTATGGCATTCTCATCGCCGAACAGATTCCTATAACGTTGAGCAGCGTCAAGACACCTCTCGAGGCGGTGGCGAAGACGATCAGTTTTGAGCTTTGTGTCACGAGGAATTTTGATACCAATAGCGTTCAACACGTCAAGAATATAACCACGAGGAAGTTCAAAGTTTTCCATGCAAGTCAATGAAAAGAGCTGGGCGATCGTGAGATGTGATGTGATGTGATTGTGTGATTATGATTACCAGCCAGGGGAGAAATAACCGGGGGCTGCAATTTTCTTGTCATGGCCTCCCTCAAGCTCTACGACCTTTCTCATCCATTCACTTCCAATACCCCTACATACCCTGGAGATCCTCGCTACACTGCAGATCGTTTTACTAGCCTCGATCAAGATGGATATGAAACGCACATTCTCACCCTCTGTTCACATACCGGCACTCACGTTGACGCACCCTCACATTTCATCCATGGAGGACTTACAATAGACAAAATACCGCTCTCTACTTTCGTCGGTCCTACCATGATCATTGATCTCTCAGAAAACATACAAGCAAAACAAATGATCACTTGGTCAGACATTGAACCATACGAGAAAGAACTCAGATCTGGGATGATTGTGCTGGTATGCACAGGATGGTACGAGAAATGGGGAACAGAGGAATATTACAACCATCCTTTTATGATGAAAGACGTTGCAGATGGATTTGTCGCCCGCGGAATAAGGGCTATAGGTGTTGATTTCCTCAACCCAGACGAGACATCACTACATGGAGAGTCAGAGCATGGATTTCAATTCCACAATGTGGTTCTGAGTGCAGGAGGGGTCATCGTTGAAAACCTGACCAACATAAAACCGCTGATTGGTCTATCAAACGTGCATGTGAGTCTCCTCCCACTCAAGTTGGATGGGATAGATGGGTCGCCAATTCGCGCTATCGCATGGCAGCAGAACCAATTGATTCCGTGAGAACTGAAGTATGTATTTATATTGAAGATGGTATCGTCGCGCTGCGTGAGGTTTATTCATCTATTCAGGGTCGTGAAAATCCATAAACACCAGGGCACTAAAAACATAATAGATATATCATTCAATGTCTGTGGCTTTCTATCGAGGCCTAAGGCTGATGGGAGTTGGAGGCTTCAACAATGGCAATCGCATCAGCAACCGTGAGACGGAACGCATCAGCACCAAGAAGGTCCCAGATGCCTGCCTTGATAAACTGCTGCTGAGGCTTGTGCTTGAGGTGCGTAATGAAAAGACTGACACCACGAGCCTAGAAAAGACGTATCAACACATGTTGTCTCGTAGCCCAGAACACGATCTTGTACCTTGTACTCTTCAAAAAGCTCATAAAATATCAGCAACGCACTGGATTCCATAGTGTTAATCTACTAGTTTCAAGAAGGCCGCGGTAAGGTACTAACGAAGCATCACATTTGTCAACATCAGCCATGTGGAAAACAATGACAGTCGTCTCCTGCCTGCGTGGTGCTTCTGAAGGATGAGTCTTGTCTGGTCCATATAATTCAAGGCGGTGTAGACGTTCTACACCAGTATGCCATTAGCGTATCTCTCGCGCTGATCTCAACGAACACACCCTTGAGCTGTGCAGTATTGGCAAAATCAAGATTCTCCCGGATACGGACAACCAGAGCACCGGGAACATTCTCCTCGGCGTCAGGATCTTCATTCACAGGTCTCCAGCGGTCAGTCCCAGGGACGCGACCCTACATGATTAGTCCAAGTAGAAGCTCAGAAGTTGCGAACGCTTACAAGAATCTTCATCCGTGTCTTAGAGGAACGACGAACCACGAGGAGCAATGAAATAATCAAGCTGACTATTATGCCAACTTCGACATTATAGAAAATGGAAAGGAAAAACGTCAATGTCATCAAACCAAAATCAATCCATGCTCCCATCCTGATATGAAAATTAGCTTCAGCCTTAGAGGATTTTTCGACGACGGACCTCCAATAATAGACAATGTCAGAGGGTGTCTCCGCAAGTAGAGAGAGAATGACCATCGTTATACTGCCAAAACCCGTTAAATTTTCTTAACATCATAATATTGATACTTACATGACAGCAAGAACACACTTGGGCAAATCCCGCATGTAAGGTAAAAGCACGAAAGTAGCAAGCAACACAACTCCCGAACATACAAAAGATGCCATTTGTGTACGACCTCCGACATCTCCATTTATGCGCGAGCGCGTAATCGAACCAAATGCAGGGAGGGTTCCAGGAATGAATGATCCGGCAACGTTGGATGCTCCGAGGGCGACAAGTTCTCGATTAGGACTAATGGAGTAGCCATACAGAGCCGCATTCTGTTTAGCTGCAACAATACTATCAAGGAAGCCTGCGATGGAGATAATGCTAGTTCAAATATCAGATTACTTCTGGTGAGTGCGATGATTAGTTAACTTGCACTGCGGTGGATGTTGTTCGATGAGCATATTTGAGAACATCCCTGTTAAAAGGGAAGACGAAGAACGAATCGCCGGTTGCAATTGCAACATCTCCTAATACTTCCACTCCTTTCTCATGCCACTTGCAGTGGGCGGATATAACTGAAGTCATATCAGGATTTAAGACAGGGCGAAGGCCAAGCTGCCAAAGCTCACTAGTAGAAACAATGACGACTATGAGGACTTCTGGAAGTCGATAAATGAATGTATATCTTTTAAACGAATTCTTGGTCGAGCGCAACGCGATCAGTACAAATAATGTACCGAAACTGATCGCGGTAGTCAGTCTGTTGGCGTGAGTCCATGTAAATTGAACCAAAAATATAATCCTCTCGACAGTTGTGTGTGGATCAACCGTATGCATAAGTTTCGTAAGACCAAACATCGGAATAAGCTGTTCACTATAACAGGAATTTCAGCATCAGTTCCTGAAACAAGAAAAAAGTTATACATCATAATGACAACAGCGACTGCAGTAATGAACCCACGCAACAATGCTCGACTGAGTACTACATCAATGAATCCTAAGCGGAGAAATCCAAGTATGAACTGGAGCAGACCGGCCTACGACACGCGTTCGGGCATTACTCGCCTGTGACCAATAGCAAATTGGACTGTATAAATCTACGCACCTGGAGTGTTATTGCAGTCGCGACCACTAAACTCAATGAAGCAATTTTACTCGCATCATCGGAGCTGTGAAGTACTTCCGATATGGCTTGGCCTAGAAGCAAACTCGTCGATGCCTCGGGGGCAACATTCAATTGCTTAGAAGTTCCGAGGAAAGCATAAATAATGCCAGGGACAGAGGCTGATATCTGATCTGAGATCAGCTTATAGATGCTAAGTAGATGCTCCGGCCGACGAGACGTACCAAACCAGTGACGGGGCTCAGTTTTGCAAGAGAGGTCGCATAACTGACGGATTGTGGAATAAGCATGGATGCTACGGTGAGGCCAGCAAGGATGTCACCGCTAAGCCTGGTGTTGAGGGATAAACATAAGATTGAATGAGAGGAGTTGACTTGAATAAAAACTGACAAGGAGAAGGAATAGTTTGGTATCCAGGCAAGTGAAGGTATGTAGTATCTGACACGTTTTGCAAGCACTGATAAATCTGTTCCAGGATCCGGTCCTGCGAAGGCATTGATGAGCAACCTTTGTTTAGAATGCTGAGAAGAGGAGCAGAAGAATGGAGAGATATAAGAAGGGAGTAATACAGAGAAATCCCCTCAGCATGAAGAAAAACACATACGTGTAGGAGTGGTGGTGCCACTGTAGTGTACTCTGGTATTAGAGTCCAGCAACGCTGTTCGCTCCTCAACCTGGGACCCAGTCACATCAATGCCCATGAGAGAAGTTGTGTAGTTCTCCTCTATGCCGTCAAAGAGGTGAGTGGTTGAGGAACGGTTGTGGGGTGAAGGAGACATCCTGGACTCCCGGTATAAGTACCCGCAAGTTTGATCCAGTGCCTCGACCGTGGCCCTTCGGCGATCACCGATGACCTATTTGTTGTAAGGGACGAGATGTGATGCACTGAAATTCCAGGAATTTAATTCTTGTAACGAATTCCTAGACAGCGCGTTACGTTGTCGCGCCGTGTTGTGTTGCGCGCAATGCGACACGATCATAGTATTATGCATCCTGAAGACGAGACACTACTGCTTGCATTGCATGTTGCGCAACAGGTGTCACAGTTTACTACTGTACTCTTCAAGCATTCAGAAATAACTTCGAAAACCTCACCGCCTGTCTTTGAGCTGCTTCCAGATTCATCACATAACCTTTGGTGGCTCATAGAGGAATAAATGAACGTGTCCAATCCAGCTTCATTGTATCAACATCTGTATAAATATATAGTATGCTTGATTTGTTTTATTCAATATAAACTCAGACGTTACAGATAGTTGTGAGCGGCTTCACCTTTTATAAACTATGGAGTCATAGTAAGTTACAGGTCTATTAATTCACTTCAGATGTCACAGATAGTTGTGAGCTGCTGAAGTATGTTGAGGGAATATATATGTGTGTCTGCTAAGTCTCCAAGCTCCTCCATATCATTCCATTGGCATAGAATGGATAGAGTCGGACTGTTCATGTGTCGTTCCATTATGGGGAGGATATAATGGCATAGCACTCTGATTCAATATTTGGCGACCTTTCCAGACATCTGGGGAAGTCTGGACATTCTGAAATTTGAAAGACATACTCGGCACCTTGGCATGGTGCAGTCTGAGAAAATCTGTGACCTCAGATTTTCTCAGACTACTTACGGGAAGTCACTCAGTAATCTTATCCACAGAATGAAGTACTTGTTCTGCATTAAACATCTAAACAGAAACTAATTTTATTGTGTCACTCGATACTCCAACACTATTTGCATCACAACTCAGTTCCAATGGACAGTAGTCAGTACTCGAGACGATTCAGCAGAGAGCAAAGGGCTGTAGTGTTGGAATATCGAGTCAACGTCATTGATCGAGTTGAAGGTTCAGGAACCTTCTAGAATGTTTCCTTTTTTAGTATATAAAGTTGATAGTTTATGATTTTGTACTTACTGGTTTGCAACGGAATACAAGTCAAACCATCCTGCGACTCCGTGTTCTCAACATGTAGTCCTGAATCAACTAATCAATATGTCTTGTCTCAATGGAGACCACGCACTGATGTTCAATTTTCAATACTGGAGACTTGGTTTTCTGAAACTGATTGGAGGATAGCTTCAGGAAGTTATTGTCCTCGCTAGGTTATGTTGAATGTACGCATCATAAACACGCTTAGGTAATATATTAGAGTTTATGCTCATCATTAAACTACACTACACACTGTCGAGTATAATGGACTCCGTTCCATAAAGTCACTCCCCTACTCTTCACCCTACCTATAGTACCGTCTCACACTAATTCACCAGGTGAGTTGTTAAAAAATTGTGACCGGGCATGGAGGGACCAACCGGTGAGGTACTCACCCAGTTGGATACATGTTTGAACGGTCAGACTGGTGAGGTACTTAACTAGGGACCTACGGAACAAGTATATATATGGACAGGATTGTGATGAAGTACCCTCAGCCGTCTATTCGCTAGTATGACATCTGAGGTGAGAGGCAGTTCTATGAGAACAGCTGAATTTAGATTGACAACATGTAGTTATATCTGATAGGTAAAGAATATATTGAGCCGTCTACTCGCTAGTACGACGTCTGAGTAATATCTGATATGAGTCAGTAAGTGTATACATACACTGCGCTATGCTCGCTGGTCCCGTTTGAACAGGTTGTTAAGGAGGTCTCCTGTTCAAATTATTTTCAGAGTTGCTCCGACGGTGGCATAAAAATCTTCTCTGAAAGGGGGCAGCTTCCTCACAATGAACTATAACTGCAAAGGGATAGGATCTGAACATCCCTATTAGGAACGTTATCCTAACAAAATAATCGGCCATGGATCCAGACCATAGGCTTCTAGTATATCTGCCTCATACCCATGGGTATGGGATAAGTCAGTTGACTCAGGGTTCTGGGAAGCCCCAGTTTCATCCCTTCAGAAGTATCATGTCTCAGAGCCTGATTCTTACGCTAAGTGAATTGACAAAGTCAGATGGATCATAATTATATGACATCTCAGAAATATCTCGCAGAAGCCCAAGGTGCTGATATTTTTAGGAGCGCTCGTATTCGATAGACTTCACGCTATGATACTAGAACTGATTCAAGGCATACAGAAGCGCTACAGAGATGATTTACATTTTGTCGAACCACTCCCGTGAGCTAATCGAGGGAGGCTCTGCCCACCATCGAGGTTTACGGGAAAATCTCGGATAAACTATCCAGTCTTATCAGCCTCGACTCGGTGTAGATTACATCAGACTATGCGGCTCTATCGGACAAGCTTGAAAGTATTTAGAAAGCCTGAAATTTATCTTTAATCGTATCTAACCATGTATTCGTTCGCACAACGTATCCGGCGTGTACCCCCTGGATTCTTCAGACGACTTGCTACAGTCGCACCAAGCAAACGTCAGGTCAAAGAAGGAGGAACAATTTCAGATATCTTCACTACCCTGAAGCCTGGAGAAGAGCATGCCGCTTTACCTGATCGGTTTTCGACACTCAAAAAAGATATATTCAAGGACGAATTGGTTGAGAGTTGGAGGCAAGTTCTAGCTGAACTCGAAGGGACGGTCGCGGAGATCACGGAAAAGGGAAATAATGTATGTCAACATCTGTCTTTATTGGTCCATCGCAATTAACGTTCAAGCACTTTAGCTAGTCACTCGTATTAGTTATAACGATGTGAAATCTGGATCAGTGAACCAAGCACAAATTGACGAAATAAAGCGAGTAGGCACTGTAATTGTTACTGGAGCTATATCTGAAGAGGTCTGTTGCGAATCTATCTTCGATCGACTTCCATTTCTCACGACAACAACTAGGAGGCCTTAGGCTGGAAACAGCAGATAAGGGACTACGCTACTACTAACTTGGGTCGAATCAAAGGTACTTAGGAGTGGAATCCCTCAAACGCCGAAATTTCAATTCATTGTAGGCTTCCCTGAGGACAATATTCAAGTCTTTGAAATCTACAACTCTATTGGTCAAACTCTAGCCAGGACGCATCCTAGATTGCTCGATACCCAAAAATTCCTGCTTTCCCTTTGGCACACATCATCCCCTGATCAAATCCGGCTTGATGTACCTATCTCATACTATGATCGCTTAAGAATTCGTCAACCAGGAGATGCCAAGTTCGCTCTCGGACCCCATGTCGATGGTGGTTCTGTCGAACGATGGGAGGATCCTGGTTTCAGAAAAGTTTTTGGCAAAATCCTCAAAGGTGGACCTCATTGGAAGAATCATGACCCCTTTGATGCCACGCCAAGAATTGACGTCAAGAGTGATCTTTACAATGTTTCGTATGTAGTGTTCTTTCTCAACATGCACTCATCTCATCTCAACCAGTAACGCATGCTCGATTTTCCGTCCATGGCAAGGTTGGACGGCACTATCATCCACTGGACCTAACGAAGGCACTCTTCAAGTCCTTCCTAACCTTTCAGTTGCTTCATCTTATATCATCCTTCGACCCTTCTTCCGTCCCAAGAACCCGCATTCAGATTCGTTGAAGTTCAGGGATTGGGAACTTGATATCGATAGTTCTCGTTTCCCTGGAAGCAGTATTGGCAAGACACAAGAACTTAATGTTAAGTCTCATCCTCACCTATATCTGGACAAGACAATGGTTTCTATTCCAAGGGTCCAACCTGGTGATCAGGTCTACTGTGAGTTATCCATTTTCATCCCTCTTAAAGTCATGTAAAGACTGATTGATATCCCTTCAGGGCATTGTGATGTCGTCCATGCTGTAGAAAGTAAACACAGTGGCACCGGTGATTCATCAGTTTTCTATATTCCTGTCGCGCCTTTGACTCTCAGCAAGTGAGTCATGTATTGTCTAACGGATACAGTTCTTCTGATCTACGTAACCAAGTGCCTACTATCTTCGCGATCAGCGCAATAATTTTGTTGCTGGTCTTCCAGCTCCGTATGTCCCCTCTCTATCTGCGTTGACATAACTCAATTTTTCCTTAGTGATTTTCCCGGAGGTGAAGGTGAGTCGCAGTGTGTCGGCCGCGGATCCGTCAAGGATGTCAAGTCCGTCGAGGGGAGGCGTGCACTTGGCTTTGAGAAATTTGAGACATCACCTTTGGCAGCACGAGGGCACGAAGATTTTCTAGATGACATTAATCGTATCCTCGAGGTATGAGTCTTGACGTGAATGTTTTGTGCCCTATACATAATACGTTTTCCAAATGTCCGAGGATCCGCTGCAATTTGATTGACCTTTGAGGCCCTAAGAGATTGTTTACATGTGTGTAGCAAGTGCTTACAGAGTACTGTTACAAAAAAACGAAATAAGCAAAATCATTATTCCGAATATCGGCCAACCCAAGTTGGACAGTCCCTTCGGAGATTTGACGAGCGTGGAAGCTTCGATTAAAGGGTCCAAAAACATCACGCAGTTCTCAAGCACGCAGGGCGGTGAGAAATGTCGCGGAAAACGGCTGCATGGTCAAATCAGAGAAGGTATTGTTTGAATGGATCCTCGATTATGATATTGACACCATCCCGAAATTTAGAGGATTTTCCCGCGGATTGGTCAATATCGACTTGCACTCACATTCGAGGATTTGGAAGGCTGACTGCGGTGGGAACTAAAAATCTCTATCAAACAGGGACGAGATAGAGGTAGCTAATTTTTTGTGTAACAATGTTATCTTTCGAGAGATTACTAGGAAGACTAGGGCTATAATTGTTAAAATATGAAGTTGGCCCGTGTCCGCGTAAATGAGGAAGTTATATAGGCCTCGAAGTCTCGGAGTAACCACATCGTATCGATATGTAGTCTCTCATATGTCAACGAAGTCTCCAAAAGACCTGCATTGGCGTTTTCCAGTGTAGTTGGCGGAAGGGTGGGTGACAGAATGAACGCTGAGGGACTGTGCAATTGTTTACAAGAGCACACAGTTTGTGCATGTACTGAACTTGTAGTCAACGAAATGACCCAAGCAGTTTACATAGGGACACTGAGAAATTCATTAATCTCCTATTTTCTGTCGATATACATTCGACGCCAGGTCTTGCATAGAAATAGAAATTCTGAAACCGCTGAGTCACACCCATACACTCCCAACCTACACTACCCCACGGAGGACCCAACTACTTCACCGACAACATTCACACCCAACTTGGAACAACCCCAGCTAACCCCCTGAAGCTTGGGTGTAATTAGTAGTGTACCGCTATCCACCCACCGCGTCTTAGCACCTTGCTTGCTTATTGCGGTATACAGAATTCTCACCGCTGAGTCACGTGGTACCGAGGACTTGCTCTCGGCCACAAAGTTTAAGTGACGAGCGTTTCCGTGGCTCAGATCTATCTGTTATGAACGCCGTAAATGCACAGAATTTTGAGGAAGCGGCCAATATTGCGGCTGAATTCATCTACAGTGTGTTATCAGCTCTTCAGGCTTGGGTCCTTTGGCTGACAAATCATGCAGGTCTGGACAACCTGCCCAACGAAGTTAATCACCTTTTGCAGGAGATCAAAATAAAAGAGGCCAGAGCTCAAGGTAAGTCCATGTTTTCTGGACTTGGAGAGACTCGGGCTCAGCGGTCGAAGAATTGCAACAGGAAATCGATAAAGACTCTGCTCGCTACATCCGCCATTCCATGAAATCTTCATCGTTACCTGCAGACCTCTGTCAAAGAGCACAGTCACCCAAGACTGTAGGAATACCCGCAAAAATACAAGAGATGTATGCTGAATTACATGAAATTTCGGACGAGAAATGCATCCTTGCTCAATGTCTCATTGACCTCATTGAGCGAACCCGGTCTCGATTGGATGTCGATCTCATCAAGGTCAAGTATCTCCAGGGTGAGGCTATGGATTCAACGTCTTCCTTAGGGAAGGCTGGTTCTGGAACAATTGCCAGCGTAGACTTTGGACCAAGTGGTCGCAATCCTGCCCAACAGATTAGCGAAAGCTTGCGAAATGCCCTTTCGAATCCTTCGGAGTCACGGCAAGGCTCAGCCACCCCGGTTATCAGCACAATTACTGCGACGAGCGGCGGCAGCGCAACAAAAAGTAATTGAATTACTCTTCCTTTTGGACTCGTCACTCACATTCATCCTAGAGCGTCGTATCAATGCATCTATCAAGATCACACCAGTACCTTCACCGACCAAGCATCGTTCTGCATCACCTTCTGCCACGGCCGTATCTCAAATCACTCATCAGCGATCCAGGCTTTCCAGGCAAATACACCCTGTTGAAGAGTCTGAACCTGAAGCTGGAGCGGATGATGACATGGACGTCGACGATGATGCAGAAGATGAGAGGCTGTACTGCTTTTGCCAGAAACAAAGTTACGGAGACGTAAGTGCCTTCTTTTCGTCAGATTAGCTATGTCTTGACGGAACAACAGATGGTCGCGTGTGACAACGAGAATGGTTGTCCGTATGAATGGGTGCGTAGCTCAATACGTTCTTTGATTTGCTATTGACCACTATATCAGTTCCATTTGAGCTGCGTTGGTTTGAAACAACCAGTCCCAGAAAAATGGTACTGCGATGAATGCCTCAAGAATGGTGCAGGGGTGCAAACCGTCAAGAAAGGGCGGAAAAAGTGAGGCCGATATACTTGTGAGCTATCCTCGTGTTCAGATCAGGACGGACTACTGATTCCAAGTTTCGAGTGATTCATGTGGTCGATATATTACATCCGACAACGATTCAGCACGGGATTTATTCGCCACAGAACGATCGAGTCAGAATCCTTCACTATGGTTCATCGCCTCGTGCCCAGCTTGAGGGCCATTTGTTGTTAGTTAGTGTCTTGAGCCAGCGACTTATCCCCTCCGGATGCAATTGATGTTCACTTATGTTGGTCACATTCCATGGTAAATGTCCCTCTTTGCTCAAGTCCATCAATGGCCTTCACATTTGGGATAAATCCACCGTAGAATTTTTACCCTGATCATTTTGCTCTCTTGTACTGTAGACCCGAGACGCTTCTATCACACGCTTCTATCACACGCTGCTTTTTGTCAACCTCGGATCCGAATTACAATTACAGTCTGATCATTTTTTCTGATTCGTACAGCAGTGCATTTGTTTCACAGGAAGGACTGAATCCCCTCCCAATATATTTGCCTGCAGGCTCTAATATGTCATACAATATCGAGATGAGGTCAAAAGGGATCATGTGCCGCCTACGAGCATATGCTCATAAGATGGGAAGATGAGCGGTTATTGGGTAATAAACACATAAGTAGAGCCAGAGTTCCGCAAAGCCGGGCCGCGAGGCACTTGTCAGAGCCACGATATTCCTGTGACCATCGTCGACCGCCATGCGCGGTCAGTTGATTAATGCGAGAGGAATGTTAGAAAGATACGATGTAATTTTTTGCGTGAAATACGAAGATGAAAAGATAGTCCCGTGATCTCAAGTAGACATCACTAAACTTCTCAAGCTTAGGCAGGCACTCCAACACATGTTCGCTCTCTTGTAGCCCTTTTCCACTGACTACACTGTCTTCTGTAACGACCGGCCGTCCTGTAAGCTTGTCTCCACGTTTTACCCCTCAGAGATCACCCGCAGCTAACCAACATAGTTTCGTGGTCTTTGCTGGTCGATCTGTTGGTAT